>Ga0209657_1001037_pt1 | contig 17359 bp, 21 predicted proteins | sample SaaInlV_100m_DNA_FD_184650 | JGI IMG/M metagenome (GOLD analysis project Ga0209657, IMG submission 184650) | Marine microbial communities from expanding oxygen minimum zones in the Saanich Inlet - SI037_S3LV_100m_DNA (SPAdes) (version 2) | ecosystem: Environmental > Aquatic > Marine > Intertidal... | reverse complement strand
GATCTAACCATTGACGGACCACCAATATCTATATTTTCTATAATTTTATTGTGATTACTTGTTTTTTTTAAAGTATTTTCGAATGGATAGAAATTTACGATTACTAAGTCTATATTTTCAAAATTATTTTTTTTCATTTCATTTTGATGAGTTTTACTAATTCTTTTATTTAAAATTCCAGCATGTATTTTGGGATGAAGTGTTTTTACTCTTCCTTCCAAGATTTCATGAAAATTTGTAAATTCTGAAACTTCTATACATTTAAATTTTAATCTTTTTATTTCTTTATAAGTGCCACCAGAACTAATTATTTTAACTTTATTTTTTTTAAGCAATTCTAGAATAGATTTTATATTTTTCTTGTCAGAAACAGATATTAATGCAGTTTTAATTTTATTCATTGTATTTTACTTATTTCCCATTTTATAATTTCGTCTGACTTATTGCTTATACCTGATATAAATATATTTTGATTTTCTATATAAGAATTTTTATTACCGAAATATATGCCATTATCAATATTTATATCAAAATTTTCACAACTAAATCTCCAACCCTCATCTTTAAGCTCTATTAATATTGACTTATTGTCCAGAGTTTTCATTATTTTTGAATTAGGATCTAAATGAAATCTAATATCAAATTTAACATTTTTCGTATCTTTTTTTAATATTTTATCAAAACCTATAAATTTTTCTTGCTCTGGATAGAATTCTATTTTTCTTTCATGAATTACATTAAATTTTTTCGAGTATCCATCGTGTGAAGCTGAAATTTTCCAGTAATTATCCTCAAATACAATATTTTTTTTAAAAACTTTTAAACCTTTACTAATTAGATATTCAGATTTCTCATTTTTTATAAAATCACAAGATGAGTGATCTTCAATTATCATTGTATTTTGCAAAGTGGAACTTTTAGAGAATTTATTAAACCTATTATTTTTATCTGCAAAATAACCGGAATTATTAATTAATTTTTTTCCTTTAGAAATTATCTCAAATGATAAGGCCCCAGATTGATAATCTTTAGAAAATTTTTGAATCGGGCTTGAACCTATATCCATTACCAGTGCAATATTCTTTTTTTTTAATATTGCATACCCACCATGTTCTTTATTTTTATTTACAAATTTATATCCAAATCTTTTTAGGTATTGATCAAACTCATCATTATTCGAGAGGTAGTTACCATTAAAAAAGATATCCTGATGTATGTTTTGCCAAGCAAAACAATAACTTTGTCCTAGATAATAGATATTTTCATCAATATATTCTGGAATCACATTTTGAGATTCCTTGAACCATTCTCTAATAATTATAAAATATTTTAAATATAAGCTTAGTTGTTTAATGCTTCTTGACCTGGGAAATCCTTGGTTATCAATTGATGATTTAATAATTTTTCTTAATAAATTTAAACCGTTTTCTAGATAATTTTTATGATCATTATAGGCAAGACCAGTGAGAATAATTGCTGCACAAACGACTATTTTATCTTCAAATTCACTAAAATTATCAACTTCATTTAAAAGATAATTTGCTTGTTTTTGAATACTATAATTAAATTTTAATTTGAACTCATCATTACAGTCTTCGTAGGTAAGTTGATGATTGGATAACCAAGAAATTATTCTTTTAGCCGTAAGATCAAAATCCCAACTTTTTTCATTAAATCTATTATTTTTATTAATCCAATTAAAGATTATTGATTGAGTTTCTTTCTTTGAAGACTTTAAATCTAAACTAAAAAACCAAAAAAAATTATTTAATTTTTGATAATCTTGTGAATTGATGTCAGATTTCCATATAGAATCTAAAGCAAAATCATCAATTTTATATTTTTTCTTTTGATATTTTACTATTGATGAAAATAAATGTGGACTAGGTTTATATTCAAAATTTTTATTATTAATTTTTGATATCTTTTTATCGTAAAAATTTGATTTTTGATAAATATGTCTAAATTTTTTTTTAGTATTTAGATAAAGATTAATTAGATTATCTAATAAATTTATGTTTATCATTAACTTATTTTAGTTTTAATAAATTAATATTTTTTTTAATATCTCCATTATTACTTTTAAATACAGTCGTGCCTGAAACAAGAATGTTAGCACCAGCTTCGATAGCTAATTGACAATTATCAAAGTTAATTCCTCCATCTATTTCAATATCGAAATTTATACTTTTTTCAGTTTGAATTTTTTTTAGCTCTTTAATTTTGTTCAAAACTTCTGGCATAAATTTTTGACCTCCAAAGCCTGGGTTTACACTCATTATTAGAACTAGGTCTATTTGATCTAATAAGTTTTTTATCAAATCAATTTTAGACTCTGGATTTAAGGAAACTCCAACTTTTTTATTTAAATCTTTTATTTTTAAAATAGACTCTTTTAAATTATTTGTTGCTTCAGGATGAATAGTAATAATATCAGCCCCTGCATTTGCATAAGCTTCAATATATTTGTGAACTGGAGATATCATTAAATGTACATCAAATTGAAGTGAACAATGTTTTTTAAGTGCCTTAATCACTGGAGGACCAATTGTAAGATTTGGAACAAAATGACCATCCATTACATCTACGTGGATCATATCAGCGCCACCATCTTCTAGCCTTTTGATCTCCGCTCCTAGTTGGCTAAAATCAGCCGATAAAATAGAAGGTGAAATTTGTATTTTTTTCATTGATTGCTAGATCTACTAGTATCAATTTTTAAAATTTAATTGAATTAAATAATTGATAAATTTGTCGAGAAATTTCACTTTCTAACGGAAAGGATAACATTCCCATTACAGAGTATCCTAAAATCCAGGGCATGAAGTAAAATCTTATCATATAAAAGAACCAAGCTACGTATAATGGAATTAGAGGTGCTATAATAAAATTAGGAGTAATTGGCTTAAATAATTTTATTAATGGATTTGTGTATTTTACAAATATTTTCATAAAAAAGAATTCCGAGTCTTCTTTTTGAAAAATATTCATCGCAACTCTTCCTATTAAAGTCCACATGATAACACCAAGTAGGTAATCAATAAGATAAACTAGAGGATGAAGGTTTGCCGACATTAAGAAATTTATATTGGAAAAAGGAGTAAATTAAAAGGGGCGAAATTAATCGCCCCTATAATTAAGATTTGATTGTTCTATTTACCAGTAATGCTTCTACCGCTTGGTATACGAACTTCATCAACCATTTTTTGAGTTGCTTTATCTGGCTCTTGAGTCATTAAACTTACAACAACCATAGAAACCAAACTCACAGCTGCTCCGAAGATACCAAACGTTAACTGAGTAATACCTAAGAATCCGCTTCCACCAGTTCGTACCCAAACTAGGTACCAAATAGATGATGCAAGACCTAAAGCCATACCAGCAATAGCACCTTCTCTGTTAGCTCTCTTCCACCATACACCAAGTACAAGTGGAAAGAACAATCCAGACATCGCAAAGTCAAAAGCCCAAATAACCGAACCTAAGATTCCTTGGATCTGCATTGCAGCAATAGTTGCTCCAGCAAAACCAATTACTACAAGTAATATCCTTGCAACAAGTAGTCTTTTTGCAGTCTCTGCTTTTGGATCTATCATTTTGTAATAAACATCATGAGAAATCGCATTAGCAATTGCTAGAATTAAACCATCAGCAGTCGACATGGCAGCAGCCATACCTCCAGCAGCAACCAGACCTGAGATTACATATGGTAATCCAGCTATTTCTGGAGTTGCTAACACAACTGCTTTACCGCCCATGAAAAACTCATTTAATTCAAGAGTTCCATTGCCGTTAAAGTCACTGATGAACATCAAGTTTGCTTGGTTCCAGTTTTGATACCAATCTATTGATTGAACTTCAGCAAATGATTTACCGATAATACCTGTTGATAAAGTCGGATCAATCAACGATAGCTTAGATAGTGTCGCTAACATTGGCGCAGAAGAATACAGAAGGAAAATAAAGAATAACGACCAACCAACTGATTTTCTAGCTGCTTTTACACTTGGAGTAGTAAAATATCTCATCATCACGTGCGGTAATGAAGCTGTTCCCATCATCATCGCTAATGCTAACGAAATAAATGCCCAAGGTGTAGCATTTACTGCAGAGTGAGCTTTAGTTATTCCAGCCAACCCTTTAGGTACCGATGCTAAGTCAGCAGCAGAGTTTTTAACAAACCCAAACTGTGCTTCTAACTCACCAATTCTAGCTACTTCATCAGCCAACATAAAGTGAGGGAAGAAACCCGCACCCATTTTGTTACTGATCCAAAAAATTGGAAGCATGTAAGCTATAATTAGTACGATATATTGTGCAACTTGTGTCCATGTTACCGCTCTCATACCCCCTAACATTGAACAAAGTAAAATACTTATTAGTCCAATATATACAGCGTATTTAAAGTCGATATCTAGAGCAACAGATGCAATAGTACCTGTAGCGTTAATTTGTGCAGTCACATAAGTAAATGAAGCAACAGTTAAAACTATTACTGCAAGTAATCTTGCTAAATTACCACCGTATCTTGTACCTATGAAATCTGGAACTGTGTAACAGCCAAATTTTCTTAAGTATGGTGCTAATAAAGATGCAACTAATACATATCCACCAGTCCAACCTACAAGTAAAGCCATATATCCATAACCTTTAAAGTAAATACCTCCTGCCATTGCAACGAATGAAGCACCAGACATCCAGTCTGCTGCTGTCGCCATACCGTTGAATACAGTTGGAACTTGCCTTCCAGCTACATAATATGCTTCTGCTTGAGCTGTACGTGAGAGATAACCAATTAAAGCATAGATGAATATCGTAAATGCTACAAAACCAATACCTATTGCTTTTGCAGTCATACCCATCTGCTCACCAATTGCCATTAAGATTATGAAACCTATAAAACCTCCAGTATAGATTCCGTAAACTTTTGGCAAATTGTCTATAAATTTACCTTTAATCATTAATCATCTCCTCTTTCATTAAAGCCGAATTCTTCATCGATCTTTTCTTGTCTATTCGCAAACCAGAAAACCAAGATTACGAATATTCCAAGAGATCCCTGACACGTAAACCAATATGTCCATGGATAACCGAAAGGTCCAGTAACCTCATTCATTTCAGCTGCAAAAAGGAAGATGCCTATTGAGAATACAAACCAGATTGCCAATGTTACGAATAACAATGACCTAGTTGCTTCCCAGTGTTTTGTTGCGTTTGACATTTATACCTCTCTCTTTTTAGTTATAACTAATTTGAAACATAACCATTCTAAAGATTTTTAAAAGATGAAAATTATTCATATTAAGTGCTTAATTACTTACTTTTTAGAGTATAATTGTTCTAAAGAAGAATTTTATGCAAAAATATAAACTATCATGGAAAGATTTATCATTTAAAGATTTTAAAGTTTATTTGTTTGCTTTGTTCAAAGCTTTTATTCCAAAAAAAAAAATTAAAAACTTAGATGAGCTCGAACACTTCATTCAAACTAAATCTGCATGGGTTATCCAAGTTACTTTGTACAGCTATTTAAAAACTCGTATGGGAACTAAATATGTTCTTCATTTTGATAATGACGTTTTTATGTCATCAGTTAATCTTGCAAAATGGAATATTTACTCTGTTGCTTTACAAGATTTAACTTTTTTTACTTTTTCATATTTAAAAGTTAATTTTAATTATCAAGATATAAACCAAGCTAAAGAAATTTTTTTTAAAATTTTAGATGATGAAACTTCAAATAAGATGCCATTAGAAATAATTGACGAGGCAAAAAAAACTTTTAACGAAAGAATACAAAACATGAATTGGGAAATTTATTATAAAGATCTTCCATTTAATCCAAGTGCACTGTCATTATATAAATGGGCTCCTATCGCTGAAGAACTTAAAATTTTAGATCGAAAAATTGTATTAAATTCCATGATTTTAAAATGGGATGTTGTTAGGCAGGAATTTGAGAAGTTAATAGAATTTTAAATATTTTTTCTATCATTAACTAAACTTTCAACAACGCTTGGATCAGCCAAAGTAGTTGTATCACCTAATTGATCATGTTCATTAGCTGCAATTTTTCTTAAAATTCTTCTCATTATTTTACCCGATCTAGTTTTTGGAAGACCAGGAGTAAAATGGATTAAATCTGGTGTTGCTAAGGGTCCTATCTGTTTTCTAACCCATAGCTTTAAATCTCTTTCAAGATCACCTGTTTCTCTTTCTCCTACATTTAAAGTTACATAACAATAAAGTCCGTTACCTTTAATATCATGCGGGTATCCAACTACAGCTGCTTCGGCAACTTTAGGATGAGCCACAAAAGCACTTTCGATTTCAGCTGTTCCAAGATTATGTCCAGACACAATAATCACATCATCCACTCTGCCTGTGATCCAGTAATATCCATCTTTATCTCTTCTACATCCATCTCCAGTGAAATATTTTCCATCAAATTGAGAAAAATATGTATCTATAAATCTTTGATGATCACCATAAACTGTCCTCATTTGACCAGGCCAAGATTGTGCAATACATAATCTACCTTCTCCAGGTCCTTTAATTTCTTTACCTTTTTTGTCTACTAGAACTGGTTTTATTCCGTAGAAAGGTTTAGTTGCTGAACCAGGCTTTAAATTCATAGCACCAGTTTGAGGCGCAATCATAATTCCACCTGTTTCAGTTTGCCACCATGTATCAACAATTGGGCACTTTGAATTTCCTACAGTTTTGTAATACCACATCCAAGCTTCAGGATTGATTGGTTCGCCAACAGTTCCAAGCAGTTTTAATGATTTTCTTGAAGTTTTTTTAACAGGTTCATCGCCTTCTCTCATCAATGCCCTAATAGCAGTCGGAGCTGTATAAAAAGTATTAACTTTATATTTATCTATAATTTGCCACCATCTAGAAGTATCAGGATAATTTGGAATACCTTCAAACATTACTGTGGTTGCACCATTAGCAAGAGGTCCATAAATTATATAACTATGGCCAGTTACCCAACCAATATCAGCGGTACACCAATAAATATCTTTTGGTTTGTAATTAAATATATATTGATGTGTCATCGAAGCATACACCATATATCCGCCTGTTGTATGAAGAACTCCTTTTGGTTTTCCAGTTGAGCCAGATGTATAAAGAATAAATAAAGGATCTTCAGCATTCATTTCTTCTGGTTCACAATGATTAGACACATCTTTGATTAAATCGTGGTACCAAACATCTCTATCATTATCCCAGTTAATATAATTTCCTGTTCTTTTAACAACGATACATTTTTTTACATTAGGGCAACTTAATAGCGCCTCATCTGTTGTGTATTTTAGCGGAATAGTTTTTCCACCTCTAACACCTTCATCTGCTGTAATAATATATTCAGATTCACAATCATTCACTCTTCCAGAAATTGAATCTGCAGAAAAACCACCAAAAATAATTGAGTGAACAGCTCCAATTCTAACACATGCAAGCATCAAAATTGCAAGTTCAGGTATCATAGTTAAGTAAATAGTAACTCGATCTCCTTTTTTAATTCCTAATTTTTTAAGACCATTGGCTGCCTTTGAAACTTTTTGATGAAGTTGTTTATAAGATATTTTTTGATTATCTTTTGGGTCATCTCCAACCCAAATTATTGCAGTTTTATCTTTTTTATCTTTTAGATGTCTATCAATACAATTAGCGGAAGCATTTAAAGTTCCATCTTGAAACCATTTTATCTTAACTTCTTTATTGCTATACTTTATATCTTTAATTTTTTTGTATGGTTTGATCCAAGAAATCCTTTTTCCTTCTTTTCTCCAGAAATCATCATTTTTTTTAATAGAGTGAGAGTATTTATCTTCATATTTATTTTTTGTAGCCAAACTACTTTTAATCCATTCAGGTCTAGTTTTAATAATAAGCTCTGGGTCGGGTTTTCCATTATCTTTTGCAATTTTATTTTTCTTCTTAACTCTTTTTGAGGTTTTTTTTCTTACCTTAGTTTTCTTCTTAACCTTTTTTGAGGTTCTTTTTCTTGTTTTAGTTTTTTTCTTTTTTTTTTTAGGCATGAAATAATTATTTATTTAGACTTTACTCATATTATTTATAATTTTCCAGCTCTTAGAGTCAATCGGCATGACGGATAGTCTACTTTGTTTTATTAATGCTAAATGGCTTAATTCTTTATTTTTTTTAATGTTTTCCAGGGATATGGGTGTTGGAAGTTTATTTTTAAATTTTACAGTAACAGCAACAAAGCGACCACTTTTATCTGTTTTATCAAGGTAAGATTCTTTAATAATTTCAACTATTCCAACAATCTCTTTACCAATATTTGAATGATAAAAAAAACAAAGATCACCTTTTTTCATATTTTTTAAATTTTTTGCAGCCTGATAATTTCTTACACCATCCCACGGAGCCCCCTTATTCCCAGCTTTTTTTTGCTGATCTATTGACCAAACATCAGGCTCTGATTTCATTAACCAGTATTGCATTATAATTTTACACCCGCACCTTTAAGGAAAGCTGCATTTTCATCTAATGGCCATCTTGGTTTTGCTGGATAATCCAATTCATTAAATTGTTTTAATTTAAATTTTTCTAATCCAACCATTGCAATCATAGCAGCATTATCACCACATAGTTCAATCGGTGGAAATATACTTTGATAATTTTCTTCAATACAAAGATTTGTTAACATCGATCTAATATTTTGATTGGCAGCAACACCACCAGCTACTACAAAAACTTTTTTTTTTACTTTATTTTGTTTTTCAAAATCAGCAAACGCTATTTTAGTTTTTTTATACAATATTTCTTCAACGGTCTTTTGGAAAGATGCTGCAAGGTCAAATCTTTCTTGTTCTGTTTTAATATTTTTAGATATTCTTAAAATTGCAGTTTTAAGTCCTGCGAAAGATAAATTGCATCCACCTTTGTTAAAAATTGGTTTTGGTAAGTCATATTTATTTGGATCACCTTTTTTTGCAAGAACTTCAATTTGTGGACCTCCAGGAAATTCAATACCAAGAAGCTTTGCTGTTTTATCAAAGGCTTCTCCTAAAGCATCATCAATTGTTGTGCCTAATCTTTTGTAGTTTCCAAGTCCCTGAACATTTAAAAATTGTGAATGACCTCCGGAAATTAATAAAAGTAAGTAAGGGTAGTTTAAAGACGAATTAAGTTTGGGGCTCAATGCATGACCCTCTAAATGATTAACAGCAATGAAAGGTTTTTCTAAAGCTGAGGCAAATGCTTTTCCAAAACTCAAACCAACTGATAAACAAACAATTAAACCAGGTCCAGCTGTAGAAGCGACAGCATCAATCTCTTCAATTTTTCTTCCACTATCATCTATCGCTTTTTGAACAATCCAATCTATTTTTTCCATGTGTGATCGTGCTGCTAGTTCAGGAACCACCCCCCCAAACTTCTTATGAACATCCACTTGGCTTGAAATAATATTTGATAAAACAACTGGATTTCCTTGTTCATTTTCAGTTATTAATGAAGCTGCAGTCTCATCGCAGCTAGATTCTATTCCAAGAATTAAGGGTTTTTTACTCATTCAAATAGTTTTTATTAATTGTACAATCTCAATACAAGTAAGAAATAAATTTATTTATGAGTAAAAAAATTATCATTGGATCTAGAGGTAGTAAGTTGGCATTAATATATGCTCAAAATGCTAAAGAACAGATTATTGAAAAAACAAATCTTAAAGATGAAAACATTTTTATTAAAGAGATTACGACAAAAGGTGATCAGATTCAAAATCTGAGATTATCTGAAGTTGGCGGCAAAGGTTTATTTTCCTCAAATATTGAAAGGGAACTTCAAGAAAAAAAAATTGATATAGCGGTTCATGCTTTAAAAGATATGCCAGCAGTTGAGACAGAAGGTTTGAGAACAGATACATTTTTAGAAAGAAATGATCCTAGAGAAATTTTAATTACACAAAATAAAAAAAAACTTAATGAATTAAAAAATAATGCAATAATTGGAACCTCATCATATCGAAGAGAATTCCAAATAAAAAATATTAGATCAGATCTTAATTGTAAACTTATTAGAGGAAATGTAGATACAAGAATTAAAAAATTAAAAGATGGTTTGTATGATGGTATAATTCTTTCATATGCAGGAATTAAATCTTTAATGATAGAGAATGAAGTATCTGAAATATTTTCAACACAAAAAATTGTACCAAGTGCAGGACAGGGAATTATTGCACTTCAATGTTGTCAAGGAGATAGCGAGATAATTTCTGTTTTAGAAAAGATCAATCACAAAGAAACTTATTATCGTGCACATGTTGAGAGAAATATTTTGAAGGTTTTAGAGGGAGATTGTGAAACTGCTATTGGTGTTCATTCATTTATTAATGACGATATGATTACTGTAGAAGCTGAACTCTTTTCACTAGATGGTTTGCAAAGATTTTATGAAAAAAAATCTTCAAAAATTGAAAGTGCAAAAAATCTTGGTAACGAGGTTGGTGAAATATTAAAAACAAAATCAAATAATTCTTATAAACAATAATATGCATATTTTGTTAACAAGACCATTAGAAGATTGTTCAGAAATGATTTTAAAATTCAAATCATTAGGGCACCAGGTATCTCATCTCCCTTTATTGAGTATAGATAAAATAAATTATGATCAGATAGATTTTTCAAATTATGAGGGAATTATTTTTACAAGTGCTAATGCTGTAAAATTTTTAAATTTAAAACAAATTGATAAAAAAATTTTTTGTTTTTGTGTTGGCAATGCGACAGAAAAGAAAGCCAGAGACTCTGGTTTTCAAAATGTAATAACTGCTGAGGGTAACGTAAACAATCTTAAAGAGCTAGTTTTACAAAACTTTAATCAAAAACATGGAGGGTTAATTTATGTTAGTGGAGAATTAGTCTCAACTGATCTTGATCAACAATTAATAAAAGAAGGATATAAAATAGATAGAGTTATTAATTATAAAACAACTCACAATCAAAAGTTTGATGAAAAATTTGTCACAGATTTGAAACTTAATATCCCAGATATGGTTTATATCTATTCACAAAATAGTGCTCAAAGTTTCTTAAATTTTATAAAAATTAATCAATCTGAAAATCTATGGATGAATACAAATTTAATGTGTATTGGTGAAAAAACCTCATCAATATTGAATGAAATTAAGTGGAAAAAGATATTTCTTTTTAATTCTGGAGAAGAAGAGTTTTTGTTATATAAAATTTAGCTATGGAAATAATAAATAATTTTTCGGACATTTTTCTCTCTGTTTGGAGTAAGGGAATTCTTGGAGTTGATATTTTTCAAATTTTAATTGGAATTGGAATTTTTTTAATATTTTTAGTTTTTAGAGGACTAATAAGCAAATTGATTATTAGAAAATTAGAAATCATCTCTAAACGAACAACAAATAAATTAGATGATACTTTTGTTAATGCTCTTGAAGGACCTGCTAGATTTTTACCAATAGTTTTAGGTTTTTTTATCGCGAGTTATTACATGACATTTTCTAGCGAAGGTCGAGAAATTGTCGATACCATTAATAGAACATTAATTACAATTTTAATCTTTTGGGTTATTCACCAAATCATTGAACCAATTTCCTATATTTTGAGTGGGCTAGACAAATTACTAACTAGAGAATTAATAGGCTGGATTATAAAATCATTAAAAATTTTAATTTTTATTTTAGGGTTAGCTGCTGTTCTTGAATTATGGGGAATTAAAATTGGTCCAATAATCGCAGGACTTGGATTGTTTGGTGTTGCAGTTGCTTTAGGTGCTCAAGATTTATTTAAAAATTTAATATCTGGAATTTTAGTTTTGGTTGAAAAAAGATTTAAAATTGGTGATTGGATTTTAGTTGATGGAATTATAGAGGGTATAGTTGAAAAAATTGGTTTTAGATCAACTACAATAAGAAAATTTGATAAATCACTGGCAATTATCCCAAATTTTCAATTTGCTGAAAATGCAGTGGTTAATGTTAGCGAGACTTCAAATTGGTTGATTAGCTGGATAATAACTCTTCAGTACGACACAACAGTAGATCAATTAAAAACTATAAGAAATGAAATTGAGTCATATGTCAAAAAAAGTGAAGATTTTAATACCGATATAGGTATTGCTGTAAGAATTGATAAGTTTTCAGATAGCTCGATAGATATGTACGTTCGTTGTTTTACGAAAACTAATAGCTGGAATGAAATGCTGGCTGTTAAGGAAAGACTTGCAATTGAGATTAAACAAATTGTAGAAAGTAACAAAGCTTCTTTTGCTTTCCCGAGTCAATCGATTTATGTAGAGAAAAAATGATAGCTATTTTTTATCTAGTTTTACAAATCTTAAAACTTTATTCTTACGTTGTGATAGCTAACGTTGTAATAAGTTGGCTAGTTAGTTTTAATGTTTTAAATACTCAAAATAGATTTGTTTATTCAATTTTAGAGTTAACCTATCGCTTAACAGATCCAATTTTATACAGAATTAGACGTTTTTTACCCAATTTAGGCTCACTCGATATATCACCAATAATTCTTCTTTTATTGATTTGGTTTATTGAAATGTGTATGAAGCTTTACATTGCACCAATGATTTTTTAAGGAATTGATATGATTTTAATAGATGGTAAAAAAGCAGCAGCAGAACTCAGAGAAGAACTTAAACAGGAAGTAGCTGAATTAAAAAGTAAATTTAATAAGGTCCCTGGTTTAACAGTGATTTTAATTGGAGACATGGCTCCAAGCCAAATTTATGTTCGTAATAAGGAAAAATCAGCTAATGAAGTAGGTTTAAAATCTGAAGTCATTAAGTATCCTGATGCTGTAGATGAAAAAACTGTTTTAGAAAAAATTGAAGAATTAAATAAAGATGAAACAATTTCAGGAATTCTAGTTCAACTTCCTTTACCAAAGCATATCGACAAGCAAAAAGTAATTGAAGCGATTGCACCTTCTAAAGATGTAGATGGTTTTCACCCTATGAATGTAGGTAATTTATCATCTGGATATGAAAGCTCTGTTCCTTGTACTCCCCTTGGATGTTATTTAATGATTAAAAAAATTGAACCAAATTTAAGTGGTAAAAAAGCAGTTGTAGTTGGAAGATCAAATTTAAATGGCAAACCAATGACACAACTTTTACTAAAAGAAAATTGCACTGTCACTATTACTCATTCAAGAACAAAAGATTTAAAGGCAGAGTGTCTTGAAGCAGACATTATTGTTGCAGCTGTTGGTATTCCAGAACTTGTAAAAGGAGATTGGGTTAAAAAAGATGCAATAGTAATTGATGTTGGAATTAATAAAACAGATAATGGTTTAGTGGGTGATGTCGCGTTTGATGAAGTTTCAAAAGTCGCAAAGGCACTTACACCTGTTCCAGGTGGAGTAGGGCCAATGACAATTGCGTGTTTGTTAAAAAATACAATTGACTGTTTTAAAAGATCACAAAAATAAACACTTTTTCGTTAATAAGTTTTATTGTCTCAAATTGATAAAACTTAATTAATTTCTTTTTTTATTTGATAAGGTTTTCGAATGAAAAAACCGCCCTATGAATATCGAATTGGATTGATAATGATATTGTTAACTGCAGTTCCAATTGGAGCTACACAATTGGGTTGGTATTTATATGGTAAACAAGTTGGTTTTGACTTTGGTATGATAGCTGGAATTTTTTCTGTAATTTTGGCAGGATATCTTATGTATCAAAAAGGTTGGCGTGATGAGGATGAGGATTAATTTATGGAAAAAATAATTTTTTTTGGATTAGCAATACCCATACTATGTTTTGTTTTTTATCTAGGTGGAACTGCTATTATGAAAGGCTTCAAAGCCAAAGTAGAAAATAAACCAGAAAAACAAGAGGAAAACGAAACAACAGATATGCAGTCTAGTAGTGATGATTTAAGTAATGAAATTATAAAACTTAATGAATTGCTTCAAAAGGGTGTTTTAACCCAAGAAGAATTTGAAAAAGCAAAAAAGAAAATATTAGAAAAATAATTTTCATTAATTACCCAAAATGGACAAATTAAATTCAAAAAACCAATAAAACAAACATTAGAAAAGCTATCAAGTAAGCTGAATTTCGTTAGAGTTTCATTACTATCGTCATTGATTCGATAGTTAACTTAAAAAAGGGAGCAAAAAATGAAAGCACTACAAGGATTAGCAGGAACAATATCAAGTTTAACTAATATTGTTATTTCTTTGCTTGGTTTAGCCATTGTGGTTTCTCTACTAGGTGGAAATGTACCATTTGTAGGTGGAGTAGCTGAAAATATAATTGGCTTAGTTCAAGGTTTAGGTGATGCGGGAATAGTTGGATTAGTAGCAGCTATTGTCATTTTAAACTTATATAAATAGTTGAAGTTATTAACTTCCTCTTTAGTTTATAACTTAATAAAAATCCCTAATCCAAAAGAGAGGGATTAGGGATTTTTTGAAAGGAAATTATTATGAATTGGATTTCTAAAATTACTAGTTACTTAAATAAATTTATTGAACTAGGAGTTCTTTTGCTTGGGGTATCTGTGATTGCAGAAATATTATTTGGACCAAATGTTGCTTTTTTTGGATCTCAAGTAACAACAAATTTAATCAATTTATTAAATAGCTTAGGTGAACAAGGTGTGGCTGCTTTAATAATTGTTTTTGCAGTTATAATTGTTTATAGAAAATATTTAAGATAATTTAGATCTTCCGCCATCAACTGCAATTATTTGTCCAGTTACCCAAGAGCTATCTTCTGTAATTAAAAATTTAGCAAGAGAGGCAGAATCTTTTCCTTCACCTAATCTTTTTAGTGGATGAGCTTTTGCAATGCCTTCTGCAATTGTAGTGTTTTTTAACATAGGTTCTGCAATTTTTGATTTTGTTAAACTTGGAGCAACGCAGTTAACTCTTATATTGGGAGCAAATTCTGCTGCAAGTGAAACAGTTAGACCTTCAACTGCTGCTTTAGCTGAAGCAATTATAGCATGATTAGTAAAACCTCTTTGAGCTGCGACTGTAGAAAATAAAACTATAGAACCTTTGTTCTTTTTTAAACTTTCTTGATACCCTTTAATGGCATCTACCGCAGAATAGAGATTTAATTTCATGCATCTATTAAAATCTTGTTCTGTGACCATTCTAAGAGGTTTAAGATCAATTGACCCAATACAATAAGCAATACCTTTTATATCAACAACATCTGCTCTAACTTTTTCAATAAAACCATCTTCCAAAACATCAGCAACTGTGAATGTGCAACTTAATTTTTCTGCAATTGCACTTACTTCACTTTCATTTCTTGCTACTAAGTGGATATCATTTCCTGATTTTTTTAATTGTTCAGCTAGACTCGAACCAATAGAACCTGTCGCACCAAAGATTAGATATTTTTCTGACATAAATTTTTTAATTAGTTATATTTAATTATGAAATTATTTTTTATACTTGGTAATCAATTATTTCCATTAAAATACCTAGACCGCTTCAAAAAGGACCATGTATTTTTTATGGCAGAAGATAATGGATTATGCACTTATGAAAAACACCATAAGCAAAAAATATTGCTATTCTTATCTTCTATGCGCTCTTATGCAGATAGCTTAAAAAATAATAAATATAAATTAGATTATCTGAAAATTGAAGACAAAGATTTTAAAGATGACTATTTCAAGAAATTAAAAAAAATAATTACTAAAAATAAGATAAATGAAATCACAAGTTTCGAGATTGAAGATAAATTTTTTGAGAAAAAAATTTCACAATTTTTAAAAAAAGAAAAAATCAATTGGAATATTGTTCAAACGCCCATGTTTTTAAATTCAAGAGAGGAATTTAAAAATTATTTAGGAAAATCAAAAAAACCTTTCATGGCAACATTCTATAAAGAGGCTAGAAGAAAATCAGGAATATTAATGGGCGCTGATGGCAATCCAATTGGCGGAAAGTGGAGTTTTGATGAAGATAACAGAAATAAATTACCCAAAGATATTTCAATTCCAAAATTTCCAAAGATCAATGAAACCAATCATACAAAAAAATTAAAACCAATTGTTGAAAAACTATTTAAAGACCATCCTGGAAGTACTGATAATTTTTGGTTAGCAACAGAATATGATGATGTAATAAAACTTTTAAATTTTTTTATAAAAGAAAAATCAAATTTATTTGGCGATTATGAAGATGCAGTTAATCAAAAAGATAATATATTATTTCATAGTGCATTAAGCCCGTATATCAACTTGGGTTTAATAACACCAGAATTCATCATTAAAAAAGTTTTAGATTTTCATAAAAAAAATAAAATACGCATGAACTCACTAGAAGGTTATATCCGACAGGTAATTGGTTGGAGAGAGTTTATGAGAGGAATTTATCAAAATTATTCTGATGATATGGAGACAGGAAATTTTTTTAAGCAAAACAGGAAAATGAAAAAATCTTGGTACGAAGGAACTACGGGCCTGCCACCATTAGATCATGCAATTAAAAATGCCGTTGATCATGGATGGTCTCATCACATTGAAAGATTGATGATTCTTTCAAATATAATGAACCTTTGTGAAATAAAACCAACTTATGTTTATAAATGGTTTATGGAAATGTTTGTCGACTCATCCGACTGGGTGATGGTTCCCAATGTTTATGGTATGGGCTTATTTAGTGATGGAGGGATTTTTGCAACTAAACCATACATTTGTGGATCTGCTTATTTCATGAAAATGATGGATTTTAAAAAAGGGGAGTGGTGCAATACGATGGATGGTCTTTATTGGAGGTTTATAGATAGAAATAGAAAATTTTTTTTAAAGAACCCAAGACTGTCGATGATGGTTAGAATTTTTGATAAAATGAAAGATGAAAGAAAAAAAATGATTTTATCTGAAGCAGACAAATTCATAAAATTAAATACTGCATAATGTATATTTCAATAACAGGTATTAAAGTAAGAGGTTTTTTTGGAATGTTAAAATTCTTAAGGTATACAATACCAAGTTTTTCTGCAGCAAGAAAAGCAAATGGAAATTTGTTTTGTGACTCAAAAAAGGTAAATAAATACCATCACACCCTAACAGCCTGGGAGAATAAGAGTAAAATGATAGATTATTTAAGAGGTAAACACCATGCTTTGGCAATGAAGAATTTTAGATTTATTGGAACAGGTTCTGTTCATGGATATGAGGATAATGTTATACCAAGTTGGGAAGAAGCAATAAAAAAATGGAAAGAAAATTTTAAAGAAATTTAAATTGAAAAAAGAAAATCTACCCTCAAAAATATGTCCTGTTTGTAAAAGACCTTTTGTATGGCGTAAAAAATGGAAGCTAAATTGGGATAGAGTAAAATATTGCTCTAAGAAGTGC
>Ga0209657_1001028_pt1 | contig 17469 bp, 10 predicted proteins | sample SaaInlV_100m_DNA_FD_184650 | JGI IMG/M metagenome (GOLD analysis project Ga0209657, IMG submission 184650) | Marine microbial communities from expanding oxygen minimum zones in the Saanich Inlet - SI037_S3LV_100m_DNA (SPAdes) (version 2) | ecosystem: Environmental > Aquatic > Marine > Intertidal... | reverse complement strand
AAGTCAAATAATGTGTTTCATCTCTGTTGCGGGCATAAGACCAAACAATATAGCCCAGTTGCTGATTGGTTCGCATTTCTGTAAAGAAGGGTTGCTGAAGTGCTTGACTAATGATCATAGATGTTGCCCGCATTTCAGGTGAATCCTCTCCCAAAACATACTCTCGATAAAAACAGGAATTATTTACGGATAAATTCCCAATATATTGAATTTCTTCAGCTTGAAATTGATCCAGATATTTTATGTCAAAGGCATCTTTTCGGCTAATGCCTCTTGTATTTGTTTTTTCATTAAATATGCGTAAGGCACGTCGGGCATCTGTTTCTTTGAAATCACCATAAACTAATGCCTCCACAAATGTTTTACTATAAAGCGTTTTTCCATAATCCTGAATATTTGCAAGGTTTGCTGCTTGTGCCACAGGTAAACTTTCTTCCCAACTGTATTTTACATGATTAAAAATGTCGGCGCCCTTTTCACGCGTTTGTTGATGGGCATCCGAAAGTGAAAAATTCTGGTAATCCCTGACAATCTTATCTTTTACGCCATTGAATTGATCCTCTGTAATGGAGAAATCAACCATGTGGTTTAAAATCATTTCATAAAGGGTCATGGCAGATTCAGAATAGCCACTCACCGTTAGAAAGATTCCTTCATATCCTTCGCGGAAAGAATAATTTAGGCCTGCTTGTTTGGCGGGATACCCCAATTCATTTAACGATTCATTCACACAGGCAGCATAGAGTTTTGAATAAACGCGATGTTGAATATCCATCATTTCGTCTGGAAAAAGAATCTTAAAGGTAATAACACCTTTGGGGCGTAAAAATTCATGATCCGTGCCAAAATAAAGAGTAGCACCTCCTCCATTTGAGATAGAGAAAGGCAATACATCATCTTTCATTTTCCGATTTGGTACAGATGCTGATTCTGGAATAAATGGATTTGCTTCCGCTATCATAAAATCGGATCGTGGAGATGGTGCCAAGAGTTCATTATAAAAATTGTCATCTTCCGTATAAGAATAGGCCGCTTGATAATGGTGTTCTTTTTGGTCAGTTTCTACTCCTTTTGCCACCAAAACAACTAGCATATTATCTGGTGTAAGATGTGTTAATAATTTTTCAAAAGAGTTTTTTGAATCATCCCTGTAAATAAAGTTCACCCGTCCCGCATCTTCCAGTGGATACATCATGGCTTCATTTGCCAACTGCGTGGCGCGCCACATGCCTTCTCCTTGGCTGGCATATATTTCTTCCAATTCAGCCATGGTTTTCAATTCACTAAATACATGAGATTGATATCCTGACTCTTTCATCAGTGCAATATAATCTAAAGTGGCTTTTACAATTTCTTTATAATCTGTTTGCCCTTTTTGAGTCAGTCCGATACGAATATTCGCCCACCCAAATTCCTTTGTTTCTGAACCTGCACCAGCAGAAAGAGACAAGGCCCATCCTTTGTCTTTCAAATAAGAAAGAAGGCTTCCCTTGCCCTCATGTCCGAGAATAAAACCCAACTGTCTGCCTGGCTTACTTTCGTACAAATGACGAGTGCTTGGAATAGAAAAACTAATTTCCATATCGCGAAGATCCTTCACTGGATCAATTTGAACCAAACGGAATGTTTCTTTCTTTTCAAATACATCCGGATCGTGGAAGGTCCTTTCAAGATTGTGGTTTTTGACTTCTGAAAAATATTGGCGAGTCCATGCTTCCATATCGTCTAAGGAATGGGTGCTTAATAAAGCCAATCCCATGCGATTCGCGCTGTAATTATTATTATAAAATTCAATCAGTTCTTCGCTGGTAATATCACCCAATGTTTCAAGGCTTCCCGTAGAGAATTTCCGTGACGGATGTCCTTCTTTCACAAACTGGCTGATAATGCGATGCTGGCGCCAACTATCGTTCATGATATTTTTCTGATGTTCCGAATTTACCGCATTTACCTCTCTCGCTGTATATTCCGGTGTAAAAAGTGGACTAATAAAAAATTGAGCAAAGCGGTCTAAGGCACCTTCAAATCCGTCAGGTAGAATCTGAAATTGATAATTTGTATGGTCACTTGCTGTATATGCATTTGAGTAGCCGCCAAGATTCCGTAAATAGGTAGAATATTCATCCACATCAGGATATTTTTCTGTGCCAAGAAATAGCATATGTTCTAAAAAGTGAGCAAGACCTTCTCGGTTATTGGGGTTTTCTAAAGAACCCGTTTCAACCACCATAGATGCTGCTGACACATTAAATTTTGGATCGGATAAAAGATAAACCCGAACACCATTTTCAAGGGTTAGTGTTCTGACTTCTGACTTATCTAAAGGATGTTTATCTAAGGATTTTTTATTCATATTTGTGCAACCTGATATAAAACAGATTAATAAGAGTGTGATTGTATTTTTCAAGGATAGTCCTTTTCATGTTTAGAGACTTTTTCAAAATTTTAGTAATAAGCCTCGATTAATTAATAGCTAAAGTTTTATCAATTCGATAAGTTAAATATTGACGATGCGCTCTGGTTGTAGCGTTTACTCCACTGGATCTTATGGTATATTTTTTAACCTTATTCAAATTATGAAACGCAGCTGAAACCGATAAATAATCGTACTTAACCTTTACTTTGTTTTGTACTATACGGATTAAGCGCTCCGTGTACTCTATCTGAAGGTTTCGGCGAATTCCATTCACATTGTCACCCGCATCCGCAGAAAAGCAAGATGTGGTTAAATCGCCCATCATATCATTAAGATTATACGAGTTTCCATAGAGCTCAGAATCAGAAATTCTTTTTAAAACATTCATATGTAATAAATGATCCAATATACCTTTTTGTGCTCCTAAAATCATATCGTGTATTTTGGGGTCTTTTGTACCACTAAAACCTCGTCGTTCTGATTGAAGATAGTTAAAAACTTCATCAGGAATTTCGTATGCGTTTGGTGCAAAGACATATTTTCCTAATAAAGTCATGGCCCATTTTTGTTTAGCTTCTGGAACTGGAACGAATGGTTTATTCCGATCTTCTTGTCCCACCAATGATCGATCCACATATACGCCACCAACATAGCGTGAAATAACATTTGCTGAATTGGTGTATTCTCGATTCAAAATAGAAAAGGCATCGCGAAACGCATGATAGGATTCACCCTTTTTCTCATATCTTGTCTTCAGATTCGGAAACAATGATCGAATAATATCCATGCGTTGCTGGGCATAAGCGACAGGATCATTGCTCATGTCGGACACATTCACACGGGGGTCAATTCCCTTTCCGGGAGACCGCATGTCATCTGCATCATTTCCGAAACCTAATTCATTTTTTGTGGATTGACTTAATAATATTTCCATTCGCTCCTCTTCATCAACGGGACTTTCTAAAGAAGGCGTATATCCAAATTCAATGGCCCAAATATCATATGGCCCTGGCGTGGTGGAATAAAATTGACCATGGTGACTTGGACTATCGCTCACATTGGCGGTGACGTAATCCATGACGGAAGATGTGAGCCCAACCGGTTCGGTAATGAGTCGATCGTGAATATTTTTAAAACTATGTAAATGGCTCGCATAAAAATTATGATTCAAGCCCAAAGTATGTCCAACCTCATGAAGTGTTAATTTCACTAAACTTTCATAAATCATTCGATGTTGTTCTAATTGAGAAAAGTCATCAATCGCAGTCAATGCTGTCAGTCCAAAAAGATTCCCTTGATGAAGATAGTCACCGGCAAGACAAGTTTTTGTTGGGTCAATTTCAGAATCAGAATCCAAATCAAATGTTTTATAAAGTTGTTCATATTTCACTCGATTTGTGAAATAAACATATTCCAACATAATATCGGCGCCCAATATTTGCCCCGTACGCGGATTTACAAAACTAGGGCCGTATCCACCGAAAGGCGGTCTAGGAGAAGATGTCCACCGAAGAACATTATAGCGAATATCACCTGCGTCCCATGCTGCATCGTCTGGTTGAATTTTTACTTCAACAGCATTACGAAATCCCGCTTTTTCGAATGCCTTATTCCAGGCTAAAACACCTTCCGTAATGGCACCTCGAAATTCATGAGGTGTTGTATTCTCAATCCACCATACAATGGGATTCACAGGTTCAGAATATTCTTGTTGTGGGTGTTTCTTTTCAAGATGCCACCGATGAATTAAATCTCGATAAGGCGTTACATCATCCGGTGTTGTCATATCTGTAATTTGTGTTGAAAAATACCCAACCCGTACATCTTCATATCTCGTTGTATAATCATTTTCGGGCATTTGGATGAAACTGTGTTGGATTGTAACATTTACAGACCGTGGGTCCGTCAGTCCCTTATCTGATCCCCAATTGGTTGGCATAGGATTTGCGTAAACGTATTGGACGGCTATATCCGTATTCTCGGGATAATTTTTAATCGCTGAATATTTGGATCTATCTTTAGCCAATTTCCCAATTTTAAATGGATTTTTATTTTTCCCGCCTGGAATTAATCCACGAGATATTTGATGGAGCGCTTCAGACAAAAAGATATTATCAATTTCAATTAATACGGCTCCATCCTTCTCTGCAACAATGACTGCTGAGGCAAGAATCGCCGTGCTAATATTTGCATCCGCAGACTTACTTAAGGGAGTTTCCGGCTCAAACCAAAAAGCATTGTTTTGAACTTCAAATTCAATCCGATTAAAATATCGATTTAATTTCAACACGCGGGTACCACGGTAATTTCCTTTAAAAACGCCTGCATTGAGTTGACCATTAAGGCCATGAACAAAATGGATAAATTCTTTTTCCAATTGTTCTTTTTTAATCAACATTGAAAGTTTGCCATTCGTCGTATCTTGATACAGCGTGAAAAGACCTTGAATTTCATTTTTATCTTTAAGCGCTTCTTCCATGGTTTTATTTTTGGGTGGCGTTGCGGGCTTGGGCTCACCAACCGTAGCGGTATCGCCTGGGCCTGTTGCCTTTTCCTGTGCCATAGAAAATGAAATAATAATAATAATTGTTGTTAAAAGAGATTTCATAGAATTACCTTTTTTTAGGAATATAAAGATCTGTAATTGTACCTTCAAATACTTCGGCTGCCAACCCAAATGTTTCACCCAAAGTTGGATGAGGATGAACTGTTAGCGCAATATCACTTACATCTGCACCCATTTCAATCGCTAACATGCCTTCGCAAATCATGTCGCCTGCACCAGTTCCCACAATACCAACGCCAAGAACTTGTTTGGTTTCGGGATCAAATAAAATTTTTGTTTTTCCCTGATTGGCGCCCATAGCAATTGCTTTTCCACTTGCAGCCCAAGGAAATTCACCTTTTTCGTAAGCAATGTTATTTTCATTTGCATCTATTTCCGTAAGGCCCGCCCAAGCCACTTCCGGATCTGTGTAAACTACAGACGGAATAGCTCGAACGTCAAATGCGGATGGATGACCAGATGCGACTTCTGCTGCTACTTTTCCCTCATGGCTTGCCTTGTGGGCTAACATTGGATTGCCAACAATATCGCCTATGGCGAAAATATTTTTGACGGTTGTTTTTTGATAAACATCCACCTTTACAAATCCCTTTTCATCTAATTCTATATCGGTAGCATCAATATTTAATATGGTTGAATTTGGTTTTCTACCCACTGCAACCAAAACTTTTGAATATCTTTTTTCAATGGAGCCCTTTTCTGTTTCAATAGTCACATTGAGAGAATTGTCATCATTTGGAATCACCGAAACAACCTTTGAAGAGAGTAATATTGATTCAAATTGTTTTTTTAATTTCCGTTGAAGCGGCTTAACAATATCAGGATCAGCACCGGGAATAAGATTCGGTAAAAATTCTACCACGGATACTTTAGATCCAAGTGCTGCATAAACTTGACCCAACTCTAGTCCAATGACACCGCCACCAATTACCAATAAGCTTTCCGGAATATCCACCAGGTCTAAGGCCGTTCTGGATGTTAGAACGGATGGATGATCTTCAGGCACACCGGGAATCATGACTGATGTTGAGCCAGCGGCAATAATACATTTATCAAATGAAATAGTTTGGTTTCCTTTTTCGGTTTTTACATTTAATTCAGAATTGGAATTAAAAGTTGCTGTCCCTTGAATCCATTCAACTTTTCGTGCTTTCGCCATTTGGGCGATTCCGTCATTCAACTGAGCCACAATTTTATTTTTATGGGCCCGAATCATTTCTAAATCAATTTCGGGCTTCCCATAAGATACGCCCATTTTTGATAAATGAGCTGCTTCATCCATGACCTTAGAAATATGAAGTAATGCTTTTGATGGGATACAGCCGCGATTTAAACAGACACCACCCAAAGTTGGATCTTTGTCGATTAAAATAACTTGTTTTCCTAAATCTGCAGCACGAAATGCAGCGGCATAGCCACCGGGGCCGGCGCCAATAACAACAATTTCAGTGTGTTTATTTTCAGTCATAAATTAAATTTTATTTGGATTCAAACTAACGCTATGCGTTTTTGCGTTAATTCTTTTATTAATTTTTAAAATTGGATAAATCTGAAAGAATTTTTGCAAACCGTGATGTAAATGTAGCAGCGGCTGCACCATCAATTACGCGATGGTCATAGGATAAAGAAAAGGGCATAATAAATCGTGTTTCGAAATCTCCTGAAGCTTTATCAAATACCTGTTTCCATGCGCTTCTTGACACACCCATAATGGCCACTTCCGGTGGATTTACAATGGGAGAAAAAGCCGTTCCACCAATACCGCCTAAACTTGAAATCGTAAATGTACCGCCTTTCATTTCATCCGGTTTCAGTTTTTTATCTCGGGCTCGTGAGCTTAAATCCATCAAATCTTCCGAAAGTTCAAAAATAGACTTTTTATCAACATCCCGTACAACAGGAACTGTGAGTCCGTTGGGCGTATCTACCGCAATACCAATATGATAATAATTTTTTAAAACCAAATTTTGATCCGTAAAATCTAGAGAGCTATTGAATTCTGGCATTTCTTTTAACACCATGGATACCGCTTTCATCAAAAAAGGAAGAAAGGTTACTTTTATTCCTTTTTCAGCGCCAACTTTTTTTAATTTTTTACGATATGCATCCAGGTCTGTTATGTCGGCTTCATCAAATTGGGTTACGTGTGGAATGGATTGCCAGGCCTGTTGAAGGCGCTCTCCTGTAATGCGTTTAATTCGAGTGAGCTTTTGAACTTCAACATCGCCCCATTGAGAAAAATCAATCTCCTGTTTTGGGGCAGGAATCGCCCCCGATGACATTGCCATTTGGAGCTTGATGTATCCATTTAAATCATTTTTTGTAATACGTCCCTTTTGGCCTGACCCTTTTATTCCTTGGAGATTAATTCCCAATTCTCGCGCCAAACGGCGCACACCTGGTGAAGCGAATACATTATCATTCGATCCGAAGTTTTCCAAAATTGGTTCCGGAACTATTTCTTCAACTATCGTTTTGGGGTTTGTTTCTGGGGGTTTTTCTTTAACATTTATTTCAGTTTTTGGCGCATCACCGGACAATTCAATTTTCATGAGAAGGTGTCCCGGTTTCAATTCATCACCAGTTGCCACAAAAACTTCTGAAATAGATCCACTAACATCAGCGGGAATTTCCATGGATGCTTTATCCGATTCTAAAACAAGAATAGTATCGTTGGGGTTCACAGTATCGCCAATAGAAACGGTCACTTCGCTCACTTCTGCTCCATCGATGCCTTCACCTAAGTCGGGTAAAATTATTTCTTTTATCATTCGAATATCCTAAACCGTTATGGGGCTTGGTTTTTCAGGATTAATATTATATTTTTTCATCACTTCGTCCGCTTTTGACATTTTCATTTTACCATCCAAAGCCAATGCTCGAATAGACGCCAAAACAATGTAATAGCGATCTACTTCAAAAAAGTGACGAAGGTTTTCCCGCGTTTCACTCCGACCATACCCATCAGTCCCTAAAGCATAATACGCTCCTGGAACATAAGGTCCAATTTGCTCAGATACCATTTTTACATAATCAGAAACTGCAACTGTTGGCACGTGGTGATTACTTAAACTTGTTTCCAAATGGGATTTTTTCGGTTCTGCTTCAGGATGGATTAAATTCCATCGCTCGACCTCTTCTGCATCACGCCTTAATTCACTAAAACTAGTAACATTCCAAATACCCGGTTCTATATCCCAGTCATTTTTTAATAAGGTGGCAGCTGCCAGAACTTCACCCATCAGCGGTCCACTCCCTAATAATTGAAGAGTTGGTTTTTCAGATGATCGAATTTTATATAATCCTTTTATGATGTCATCTGATACGCCCTCCGGCATAGGAGGGTGAATGTAGTTTTCGTTTTCTACTGTAAGATAATAAACGACATCTTTGTCTTCCTCGCACATTTCCTTCATCCCATGATGAACCACCGTTGCAATCTCGTATGCATAGGCTAAATCGTAAGCTTTTATATTCGGTGTTGCTGCAGCAGCTAAATGACTGTGTCCGTCTTGATGTTGGAGACCTTCGCCATTAAGTGTGGTGCGCCCTGCTGTTCCGCCAAGTAAAAATCCGCGAGCTCGCATATCACCGGCAGCCCAAATAAAATCCCAAACACGTTGGAAACCGAACATGGAATAATAAATATAAAATGGGATCATTTTTATACCATGATTACTATAACTCGTTCCGGCAGCAATAAAGGAAGAAATGGCACCTGCTTCGTTAATGCCCTCTTCTAATATTTGACCATTTTTAGCTTCTTTATAAAATAAAAACTGATCTGAATCTACCGGATCATAAAGTTGTCCTTTGTGGGCATAAATACCTAATTGACGAAATAATGGATCCATTCCAAAGGTTCTAGCCTCATCCGGTATGATGGGAACAATCTGTTTTCCAATCGTTTTGTCCTTTGTTAAAATCGTTAATAATCGAACAAATGCCATGGTTGTGGATATTTCACGATCACCCGTGCCAGCCATTAATTCTTGAAAAACGGATATGTCCGGAATCTCTAATGAAGCGGACTTATTTGTCCGAATGGGCAAAGATCCACCCAGGGAATCCCTGTGTTTTTTTAAATAAATATATTCTTCGCTATTTTCATCAAAACGATAAAAGGGTGCAGTCATAGCTTCTTCATCTGAAAGTGGCACATTAAACCGATCCCTGAAATAGAGTAATTCTTCTTGATTTAATTTTTTCTGATTATGGGTAATATTGCGTCCTTCGCCAGCTTCACCCAATCCATAGCCTTTAATGGTTCTAGCGAGAATGACGGTGGGTTTTCCTTTATAATTAACAGCTTCATTATAAGCGGCATAAACTTTTTTTGGATCATGTCCGCCCAATCTCAATTTTGCTAATTTCTCATCAGAGAGATGTTCCACCATTTTAAGAAGTTTTGGGTATTTTCCATAAAAATGTTCACGAAGATAGGCACCTCCTTCCACAACATATTTTAATAGGTCTCCATCCACCACTTCATCGAGGCGCTGGAGGAGAAGATCGCCATATTCGCCTTCCAAAAATTCGTCCCAATCTTCACCCCAAATAACTTTAATTACATTCCAGCCCGCCCCACGAAAAGCACTCTCTAATTCTTGAATTACTTTTGAATTTCCACGAACGGGACCATCCAATCTTTGGAGATTACAATTTACAACAAAAACAAGATTGTCTAAATTTTCTCTGGAAGCCAACGTCAATGCGCCCATGGATTCCGGTTCATCCATTTCGCCATCACCGAGATAGGCAAAAACTTTACGACCTGTCTCTTCGATAAAACCGCGATCAATCATGTAGCGCATAAACCGAGCCTGATAAATTGCCATGATAGGACCCAGCCCCATTGATACAGTGGCAAATTGCCAAAAATCTGGCATAAGATAAGGGTGTGGGTAAGAAGATAATCCACCCGTTTCTGCTAATTCACGACGAAAATTATGGAGTTGATTTTTAGTAAGCCGACCCTCAAGGTAAGCTCTTGCATACATCCCGGGAGATGCGTGTCCTTGGAAAAAAATTAAATCCTGACCCTTGGGGTGATCGGCACCTTTAAAAATGTGATTAAAAGCAACTTCGTATAATGTGGCAGCGGAGGCGAATGTGGAAATATGTCCACCAATCCCTGGCGATTCTGTATTGGCTTTCGTCACCATAGCCATGGCATTCCACCGTACCACCGATTTTATTTTTCTTTCTATATCGCGATCACCGGGATAATCCGGTTGTTGACTCGGTAAAATGGTATTCACAAAAGGCGTACTTGTATTAAAAGGGAGTCGGGCGCCTTTTGATTGGGCATAATCAATCAATGTTTCTAAAAGATATCGGGTTCTTTCATACCCATGCTCTTCCAGTGCGTCTTCTATGGACTCAATCCATTCTTGGGTTTCTTGTGGATCTGGGTCCTTATAGTGTTGAGTCATATAGTAAAAATAGTTTCGTTTATTCGAGCCTTAAAGTTACAATGAATATGGGTTTTATACACAATGGGGAATGATGATTTTATTCTGTCTAAACTTCAATCTCTTTCCAGTCGCCTTGTCTAATTTTCCAAACCATGATGCCGGCAAAAAGTCCCATGTAAACAGGAAACAACATCCAAGGTGCTTTGAATCCAAGTTCCATTTGCACACCAAAAACATAGCTCCCTAAAACGATAACACCCCAAGTTAAACACGATTCTACCATGGCGGGAAAAAGTGTGTTCCCGGCTCCGGATAGGGCAAACCATAATGTAAAACCTATTGCATCTAAAAACTGGACTGCACCAATCATGCGTAAACCAAAAACGCCTAATCGAATAATTTCAGGATCATCTGTAAAGAGAAATAAATAATATTCCGGGACAAGAATAAAACTCAATCCCATGGTGCCCATAATGTACACAGATAAACGAATGGATTCTTTAATACTGGATTCAGACTTTTCAATTTTCTTTTCACCCATATATTTACTTACCAGCGTAGAACATGCTTGTCCCACACCAAGGGCCGGCATAAATGATGCATGCATAATGGTAAAAAGTAATTCAGTTGTGGCCAGTTCAATGAGGCCAATCATGCCCATTATTTTATAAAAAACGGACCAACCCACAGCAATCACCGCCTCTTGTATGCCCTGAGGCAAAGCCAATTTTAATTGGCGCTTCATCATAGATTTATCAGTGGAAAAAGAAAAAACAGCAAAACGATACTTGATTTGTTTAGAAAATAAAAATGAAAAATAATGAAGTGTCATCCAAGTGGATGCAATCACGGTGGCAATGGCGGCGCCCTTTACACCCAATGCAGGAAATGTCGTCCATCCCCAAAGCGAAGATAAAAAGGAAAATGATGGCGCAGTTTCAAAAAAGAAACGCTGAATTCCCTCGGATCCATAAATAAGTCCCGCATTAAGATATACGTTTATAAGGTTGCTTGTAACCGTTACTGACATGTGAATTTTTGTTTTTTCTACACCGGTATAAAACCCTTGAAAAATGAAGCTGTATGCAGAAAATAAAAGACTGAGAAAAATAATGGACGTATAATCTACCGCCAATGGCGTAGCAATCGAATCTTGAATAAAAAACGGAATAATATCTTTTGCCCAAAGCCAACCGGCCAGTGAAACGGGTAAGGCATAGATGGTTGCCATTAATAACCCATTATGAAAAGCTGTCCCAGCTTCGTGATCTAATTTTTGCCCCAATCGACGAGATGCTAGGGTTTGAACGGCCGTCCTAATTCCAAGAACAAGGCTCAATGCACCCCACAACAACATGGCACCCATCCCTGTGGCTGCCAATGCTTCTGCACCGAGTCGCCCCACCATGGCCACATCCACCATACTCATGAGAACGCGGCTCAGGTTACTCACAATAACAGGGAAGGCCAACTTGAAAACCTCTTTTGAAATTTCTTTATCTTGTGGAAATAAGAAACGAAACATTTTAAAACTCTTTAATCATAATATTTTTTTCTAAAAGAAATTTTCTCGTTTTACTACACACGGGTGCAGAGGTTAAAACAGAAATATTTGCTTTTTCTTCCATGTCCAAAATGGATTCTGCTATTGCAGAAATACGGTGGCCGTCTTTCATAATAATCCTGCTTTTCCGATCCATCACAATAAAAATATTTTTGGAAGAATTTTCTTGCAGTCGGATTCGGGGAGAAAGATTGTATTTTCTTGGGTCAATATTTTTCATTTTTTTCTTAAAAAATAGCTCGAAACTTAAACACATGAAACCTGCCCACTAACTATGAAAATCAACTATTCACAAGAAGTGAAATCCGCAAAAAATTCGGGAAAACCAATCCTTACTCTGGAATCAACTATCATTGCCCATGGAATGCCCTTTCCACAAAGTTTAGACTTTGCAAATCAGGCCGAATCACTTTGCAGAGATTCAGGTGTTACACCGGCAACCATTGCGATTTTGGAGGGCAAAATAAAGGTGGGATTAGAACAGGCTGATTTGGAATTCATTACTAATAATGATTCGGTGAAAAAAGTCTCCCAACGTGAAATTGGAATTGCGTTATCTGAAAAATGGAATGGCGCTACCACGGTTTCATCTACAATGCATATTGCCCATACTGCAGGAATTCCTGTATTTGCTACGGGTGGAATTGGAGGTGTTCATCGTGGCGCAGACTTATCTTTTGATATCTCCCAAGATCTTACTGCTTTATCTCAAATTCCCATGATCGTTATTTCCGCCGGTGCCAAAGCCATATTGGATTTACCCAAAACATTGGAAATGATAGAAACATTAGGGATTACGACATTGGGGTATGGCGTAAATGAATTCCCCGCATTTTATTCCAGAGAATCCGGTTGTTTTGGGATTCACCCTGTTTCGTCTCCCAGTAATATAGCCGCCATTTATAAAAAAAATATTTCTGCTGGACTTTCATCTGCTGTATTGGTGGCAAATCCGGTTCCCATAGAAAATGAAATTCCAGTAAGTGAAATTGAATCGATAATTGATGATGCGTGTGAAGCAGCAAAAACACAAAATATTTTGGGCAAATCATTAACGCCATTCTTACTCAAAGAAATTGTTGAAAAAACGGAAGGGCGAAGTCTTGAAACGAATAAAGCGTTAGCTTTAAACAATATCAAACTGGGCATAGAGATTGCCCAAGGATTGGGTGATTTCTGACGGAATGACATTCCATGAACTTTTGCACGCTATTTGAGTAAACACTGGAAAAAGAGAAACCTTATGAATACAATTAAATCATTTATGTTAAATCACCCATTGTTGAGTGTGGTAATAATTCTGCCCTTTACTATGGTTTTTACGATGGCTATTTTTTCACTGATTATAAATATCTTATTACCTGGGTTATTGGCACTTTGGCTGGCGGGATGGGTTTATACATCCATAGTAGGACAACATTGGCGGAAAAACATTAATGAACCGTTTTGGTTCATCAGGGTGAGCTAGCCACTTTTAATTCGCTACATTTCGCTAACACATCTTTAACAAATGAAAACATGGTTGAATCTTCTTGAATTGATGCACCCATAGGAATATTTTGAAACTCAATCCAATTTTCTGCTTTCTCCAACTCCTTTCTCATTCGTTCTATTTCTGCCTTACTTTTGTTTATTGCATTTAATACACCGGGTTGATCACGATACAAATCTTCTAGTTTCTTCTCCGGATCTTTATCGCTATAACGATCAATTCTGCGATTGATAAATTTTATTTTTTCAAGAAAATAAGATTTATTAAGCAACGATTTTTCATTGGCATCTAAAAATAGATCAACCTGATTCAAATATCGCCCTTCACGTCCACTGGAAAATAAAAAAGGACCCGTTTCAACTTGATTCATCATGGGACGAGTCATCATGGTACTTCCACTGGTAAAAATTAGATTAGCGCCAGAAAAAAATGATGGCAATTCTTGGTAGGTGGATCGGGCGCTATTTATTTCGACAATAAAATCCAAGCGCCATCCCAATCATCACCTGGACGATTCTCTTTATAATGTTCACATCGTGGTATATAAATACGGCTGGGATTGGTCTTTCGTCCGGGAAACATGCTCTCTAATTCATCGGATGCTTTAAAAGCATCGATCGCTTTAGCCCATTCCTGATTCCGATATAATTTCAGTGCTTCATCATAAGCTGGCAGCAATTTATCATACCCGGGTGGCATATTGCCTATTTCTGCTATAAGCTCAAACACTTGCGCTGGTTCTGTTTTTCCCATAACAATAACAAAGTCCAGATCCCGCCAAATAAATTTATCTTTGCATGCTTTGTATGATTCTTCTGCCACTTGAATATAAACACCATATTGTTTAGCCGATGCCTCTAGCCGTGCGGCCAAATTCACCGTATCACCCATCATGGTATAATTCATACGCATGGCAGAGCCCATGTTTCCCGTTACCATGGGGCCGGTATTAATACCAATCCTATTTTGCATATGATGAACAATTTCTGGCCAACGTTCACCATCCCCCTGCCATTTTTCACGCAATTCAGCTAATCGGTCCTGCATCCTGACCGCCGTTAAACAGGCCCAGTATTCATGATCGCTTACTGGGGCCGGTGCACCATAAAAAGCCACAATGGCATCGCCAATATATTTATCCAATGTGCCCTTATTCTCTAATAAAATGTCTGTCATTTCTGTTAAATAATCGTTCAATAATTCCACCAATTCGGATGGTGTTAATTTTTCGGAGAAACCAGAAAAACTTTGAATATCCGTAAAGAGTGCCGTGTGATACCCTTCTGTTCCACCCAATTTGGGTTCTTCTTTATTGTCGTACATTTGATCGATGAGTTCCGGAGAGATATACGTACTAAACGTATTTTTTAAAAATCGTTTATCTTTTTCCAAAACAAGAAATGTGTATGAAAAAATACCCAGTTGCGCCAAAGTCATTGATAATGTTGGACGAATAACTTCCCACATAAAGCGCTGTTCCAAAAATTGACTGTAGCTGAATAATTGCCATCCCATGACACCTAAACCTAAAATTAAAAATCCCCAGAATGGTTTTTTCGGGACAGCACTTAAGGTACCAATCAATACGGCTAAGAATAAAATAGAAAGAAAGTTTTTCCTGTTGGATGCGCGTTTTACAAATTCATTCTGAAGAATACTATGAATCACATTAGCATGAATTTCCACCCCGGCAAAAGTTTCCTGAACTGGCGTATTTCTTAGATCCATCAAACCCGGGAGGGATGATCCTACTAAAGCAACTTTACCATCCCAATAGCTTGGGTCTAGCATATCCGGATCAAAACAATACATGTAAGGGATATAATAGAATGTTTTATACATGCCATAGTAATTCACATACATCCGGCCCTGTTCATCAATTGGGATTTCTCTAACTGTCGTTCCAGTAGTATCACGGAGGCGTAATAAATGATTATCAAAATCATAAAGAAATCCATTAGCAGGGATACCCAGTATATCCATTACAGCGGAAAGAACTAGTGTTGGAAAAACTTTTCCGGAACCCTTGAAATGAATTGCGGTAGGTGCACGGCGGATCATGCCATCTTCATCTTGGGGGAAATTTGCAGCCCCGGCACCATGGGCAGATGTTAATAGATCAAAATAAGTATTTCCCAGCCGTTCAGCTGTGGGAAGTTTTTCAGCAATTTCCGGGGAAATATCCAGTACATGATTTTTTGCATCATACGCTTCAGGGAGTTGATCCATGGCATAGAGAAAATTAATACTATCAGAATTTTCAAACACTAGAGCATGGTGTGCCACTGTGCTTTTGGATGTGCTCCGGACAAACTGAGTCGGATCATTGTTGGCAAGATACTGGTTTGTTACTTGTTGGAGTTCCGGAGATGGTTTTGTCTGATTTGACGCCAGGGCATCCACTAAATAATAATTGTCTGCACCTTTTTCATCAAAAATAATATCGAAGATGAGCGCTTTGGGGTTACCCGAAGAAACTACATCCGTTAATTGGCCATGATAGGCGTGGGGCCATTCGTGATAATTCCCCATTGATTCCACCGAATTTTGTTCAATATCGATAATTACCACATCATCGATGGATGCTTCTTCGCTAAAAGCTGCTCCGGATTTCATACGAGCATCGTACGATTTGTATTCATAGCCGTCTATAGGATCTGTAAGAAAAAAACCAGAAATTCGGGTAGAATGATGAACAAATAAGGACGCCACTATGCCCATCACCAATCCCATTAAAATACGTTTTTGTCTATCTGTCATTTATAACGGTGCTTATTAATTCACTGCAAAGTTCCAGCAAATGATTATTAATAATTTCATCCTGTATTATTGGGCCTTTCACTAAATCAATACTTTGTGTTATTCATGCTCTTCGTAACTAAAGTTTTTGCTGAAGTAGTTTAATTTCCAGCCTCTAGTTCCTGGTTCCACTTTACAAATTCATCTTCCGCATCTTTGGCTTGGTCAAATTCAAACATATGAAATTTTCCGTCAGCTCGGATATTGATTTGCATGCCTTCTGCCAGTGTTACCCGTTCTTCCAAAGTAACTTCGAAAGGGCCGGAAACTTGAGTCGGCGCTTTTATTTCTGTGACAGGACCCAATTTAAACGGCATATTTTTTGGTATCAATCCTTGACGCTTCTTTTTCCGTTCTTCTATATAATTCTTGGCCTGATTCACATCCACCTTTCCATCGTAAACCTTTACAGAGCTTTCATTTTCGCCGGCGGATGCCCTATATTTTGTTCCTCTAATAGCGGCTACGGCTGTTGGGGTTCTTACTGCAATATTTTTCTTCTCCCCAAATGCAGCTTTTGCTGACACAAAAACATTTCCCCGTTTCAGGTTAGCAGAAAAATTCTTAACCATAAGTTTTACACTAGCTTCATTCAATTCTAGTTCAGAATTTTCACCGATTCGGACTTTACCGCCGCCCGTAAGTGTAATTTCACATCTTGATTTTGCCTGGGTGCGAATTGAGTTTCCTTCAAATACTTTTTGGTTAGGTTTTGCGCGTGCCCAATCTGTCGTTTCTGTTTTGAATTGCACCTTTCCCAGTGGGAGTGAATTTTTACCAAAAGGTTGACCCGCAGCCGAAAGTATTGATGAAAAAATTAGAATACGAATTAAAAACATTATATTTCTTTCTCCAAAAATTGACCAATAGTTTATAACACCAAGAGCGGAAAAACCATAGAAGGTTCCTTTTTTTTCAAAAAAGATTTCCCAAACTTAACATCATCGAAAAATGGAAAAATATCAATGATTTTTTTATTAATGATGGTTTGAATTATCCTAATTTTGCGCCCTATGAAATACATTCTTACATTCCTTTTATTAATACTCTCCCTCCGTGGGCAATGAGCCCTGTGAAGTAATCCATCGTTGCCGGTCGGCAATTCAGATAGAGGCGTGGGACTTTGGGCAGGACAGGTTATGTTCGGGCTCGATAACGCAACACAATATATTGACTGGTGGCACGAGGCGCTTCCAGGTTCAGGTGAGGGCTTTG
>Ga0209657_1001022_pt1 | contig 17530 bp, 19 predicted proteins | sample SaaInlV_100m_DNA_FD_184650 | JGI IMG/M metagenome (GOLD analysis project Ga0209657, IMG submission 184650) | Marine microbial communities from expanding oxygen minimum zones in the Saanich Inlet - SI037_S3LV_100m_DNA (SPAdes) (version 2) | ecosystem: Environmental > Aquatic > Marine > Intertidal... | reverse complement strand
ATCCAAAAGCTTCTGATAGAGGAATTATAGAACAAGCAATTAGGGAATTATAATGCGGAGTGCGGGATTTGAACCCGCGGCCTTCAGCTTGGGAAGCTGACGTCATACCAGACTAAACTAACTCCGCCTAGGAGACATTCATTAATTATGATTAAATATCTTGATTGCAAAATTATACTATGGATGCAAAATGCCCAGAATGTGAGAGAGTTGCAGTTTTAGATGATGAGGTAACTAAAGTCAAATGCCCTCATTGTAATTTTGAGGCAGACTATGATTCTTATCTTGAAATAATGAAAGATCAGGCAATGAACATGGCAGCTGATTATATTCCAGATAGATCAGGAATGTAATTACCAATAATTTCCCTTATCAGAACAATCTAGATGTGCACCACAGTTGGGACAAAACATATGGCATGCTTGCATGTCTACCATTTTACCATCACATTTTGGGCATTTGATATTTTCTCCCATATGACTATCTTTTTGAATATTAATTTAAAAATAATGTCCAAAGACTAATTAGTCGTTTGACTGTTTTTTCGAATACTTGACAAACTTCAAACTCACGATATCTGATATAAAGGGAAAATCTCTTTCAAAAGAACTCAAAGATAGTGATGCAAACCCATTGTTGGGATTACAATTAGGAAATGAAACTGATGCTGCAATTGTAGGATTATCTGGAAAATTAAAACTCACTGGAGGAAGTGACAAGTCTGGTGTTCCAATGAGAGATGATATTCATGGTGCAGCAAGAAAACGTGTTTTACTTTCAAAGGGTGTTGGTTTGCAAGCTGCTGAAACTGGACAAAGAATGAGAAAGTTAATGCGAGGAAATACAGTGTCTGAAGAAATCTATCAGATAAATTGTAAGTTTGATGGGGAATTACCTGTTGAAGCACCTGCCAAAGATGCAGCAGAATCTACAGAAGAAAAAACTAAAGATAAAAAAGAATAACTTAACATAGACCAATTCTACATTTTGACTCATGCATTGGAGAGAAACACTTCCTGATTGGTACATAAAAAAATATGGTTATCAACCATGCGTTAACATTGGTACTGCAGGACATGTGGATCATGGAAAAACTACTCTCATTCAAGCATTAACTGGTTCATGGACAAGTGTACATAGTCAAGAACTTAAACGTGGAATTACAATTCGAGTAGGATATTCTGATGCGGCATTTTACAAATGTAAAAGCTGTGAAGAACCTTTAGGATTTTCTACTACCCCAAAATGTAATAACTGTGGAAAAGAAAGTGAATTATCTAGAGTCGTTAGTTTTGTAGATAGTCCAGGACACGAAAGCTTGATGGCAAACATGCTTTCAGGCTCTGCATTGATGGATGGTGCATTATTAATGGTTGCAGCAAATGAAAAAGTTCCTAAACCACAAACAAAAGAACATCTTTTAGCTTTACAAACACTTGGAATTCAACAAATAGTTGTAGTTCAAAATAAAGTTGATTTACTTTCATACAAAGAAGCATTAACAAATTATCAAGATATTACTAAATTTGTAAAAGGAACACATGCTGCAAAAGCCCCTATAATTCCAATTTCTGCGCAATCTGGTTTGAACATTGATGCATTAATTGGTTCTATAGAGTCAACGATCAAAACACCAGAAAGAGATGAGAAAAAAGACACCGTAATGCATGTTTTACGTTCTTTTGATGTAAACAAGCCTGGCATAAAATTAAAAAATATCAAAGGTGGTGTAATTGGTGGTAGCTTAATCCAGGGAATTTTCAAGGTTGGTGATGAAATTGAAATTAAACCTGGAATTATTAACGAGAAAAAGAAATCATATGAGCCATTACTTACAGAAATAACTTCATTGGGAACTGCTGCGGGAATTGTTGAATCAGTAAAGCCAGGTGGGTTAGTTGCAATTGGAACAAAATTAGATCCATCTATGACTAGAAGTGATTCTTTTATTGGCTCAGTAATTGGAAAACCTGGAACATTACCTGAAAATTCTACTCAATTAAAATTAGAAATAAACCTGTTTGATTCTGCAGTAGGAATTACTGAAGATATTAAAGTTCAACCAATAAAAATTGGAGAATTACTTCGATTAAACATTGGTACTGCACCAGTATTAGGTAAAGTCACAAAAGTAAAATCTAAAAACATAGAAATTGAATTAAGAAGACCAGCATGTATTTTTGAGGATGGTAATGTGGCAATTAGTAGAAGAATTGATGAAAGATGGAGACTAATTGGTGCAGGAATAGTTGGTTGAAGTAATCTGTGACACTAGTTTTTTAATTCATTTAGCAACAAGACGAATCAAAAATATTGATAATTTAGATGTGGAAATCGGTTCGATTTCTTTTGTTGTTCCTGAAGTTGTAAAAAATGAATTGATGAAATTGCAAAATAATCCTGAAAAAAAACAAGATATAGATAAAACTCTGAATTTTATAAAAAAATTCAAGATAATTCCAATTCAAGGAAATTTTGCAGACAAAGAATTACTAAATTATGTAAAAATCAACAGATCTATTGTTGGCACAATGGATAAAGAGTTGAAAAAACAGATAAAACAAGTTGGTAGTTCCATACTTTCTTTTTCACAAGATAAAATTGTCTTGGAATCTTAGAAAAATTTAACTTGGACTTTTTATTGTATAATTAACATGAAATTAGAAAGTTCTGCTTTTAGAAATGGTGGTGATATACCAAGAAAATATGGATATAAAACTGAAAATCTCAGTCCACCACTACAAATTTCTGAAATTCCAGAAGGAACAAAATCACTAGTATTGATAATGGATGACCCTGATGCAATGGGTGCAGTTGGCAAAGTATGGGTTCATTGGGTTTTATGGAATATTTCTTCAGATACAAAAGAAATACATGAAAATTCAATTCCAGAAAATTCCATTGAAGGTAAAACTGATTTTGACGAAATTGGATATGGTGGGCCTGCACCACCAGATAAAGAACATACTTACATTTTCAAGATTTATGCTTTGAATAAGATTTTAAATCTAAAAAAAGGTTCTACTAAAGAAGAAATTGAAAAATCTATGAAACAACATATTCTTGATGAGGTAAAACTTGAAGGTAAATTTGCTCCATAACGTCATCTGATTTTTGAATAAAAATTATTTTTCAAAAAGAGTAATAAACGCAAGTAATCGATGAAAAATATTGCATTCTACTTCCACTTTATTTTCTATTGGAAATTTTGATTTTAAACTGAATCATCTTTTAATTATTGGCATACTTTCATTATCTTTTTCAATTTCAATTTTGATAAGATCTCAACCCGCAGATTATGGTTGGGAATTAAATGAATTTGATCCTTTTTTTAATTATAGAGCAACTCAATATATTGTAGATAATGGAATTGATGAATATTTTCAATGGAATGATGAATTAAGCTGGTATGGTGCTGCTGTAACAAGAAATGTTTCTCAAACTTCTCAAGTCATGTTGCATCTTACTGCTGCAACAACTTATTGGATTTTTGGCGGTGGTGGAAATCTTTATGATTTCACTATATTATTCCCAGTAATTTTTGGATCATTAACTTCTATAGTTATTTTTGCTTTAGTTAGAGTTATTGGAGGAACTACTGCAGGTCTATTTGCTTCATTATTATTTTCAATTTCATTACCGATAATTATCCGTGGTCAAATTGGATGGTTTAAATCTGAACCACTAGGTCTATTTTTCAGCATTTTAGCGATTTATCTTTTTTTGAGTGGAATTAAATCAAAAAATAATAAAATTATAATTCCTAAACTTATTGCGGCAGGTGTTTTCACCATATTTGGTTTATCTGCATGGGGCGGTAGCCAATTTTTTATTGTGCCACTAGGTGCTTTTTTCATTATTTTACCATTTTTACGTACAGATCATAAATTTCTAATTTGGGCAATTCCTTTATTCACAATTACCGCTATCATCACATCTTTAGGATTTGAAAAATTGATTTTAAATTTTGTCATGGGTGTAGGAGGATTATCCTTAATCATACCTACTGTTTTGTTAGTAGCATGTATTATTATTCAAAATAAAAGTAATGATAATTCTAAAAATAGAAATGGATTATTTTTCATTGCTGTTGTTCTAATAATTAGTTCGAGTATCATTATGTTAAACGATGAACTTCAATTACTTCCTTTACCCAGTCATAGATATCTCAATGCAATTAATCCTTTTTTGACAACTACTGATCCACTTACAGATTCTGTTTCTGAACATGCAACTACTTCATTATCACAATCTTTTAGTTTTCATTCTGTATTGATGCTCTTTGCAGGACTAGGAGTTTGGTTAATTTTAAAAAATCCTAACAAATTTGATTTTATAAAAAAAGATATGATTTCTTTTTCGTTAATTCTTGGATTATTTGGTGTTTATATTAGTTCAGCATTTGTACGATTAGAAGTATTTGCATCTTTAGGAATAATCATTTTATCTTCTTTAGCTTTATCTATATTTTTGAAAGGAATTTTTTCCTACAAAATAGAAAATAAAAAATCAAGAAATTTTGTTATAAAATTATCTATTATAGTTGGATTAATTATGTTGATATCTATAACACTAATTTATCCTGTCAATTCAAATGTTTTAACAACCCCACATAATCCTCCTACAATTATGAATGGTGGATCTACATTTTCTGTGAGTACTACTGATTGGCTTGATTCATTGGAATGGATAAAAAATAATACTTCAGAAGATGCAGTAATTGGAGCATGGTGGGATTATGGTTATTGGATTCAAACTAAATCTGAACGTGCTTCATTAGCTGATAATTCTACTTTAATTGATCATTTTATTAAAAGAATAGCATCCATTTTTGTTAGTTCTCCTGATGATGGGTGGAATACTTTACGTGAAATGCAAGCTGATTATTTCCTAATTTTTGTTGCTGGTCAGAGATTAACTACGGATAACAATGAGCAACCAATGTATCTTTTACACGGGGGTGGAGATGAATCAAAAAAATATTGGTTCATAAAGATTGCTGAAGAACCATTAACTAAATATTTACATCCTGATGGGGCAAGTGGAACTGATTATTTTTGGAATGAAACACTATTGGGAAAAATGATACCCTTTACACCTCTAGCTTATGTAAATCTTCAAACTAACCAACAATCACAAATTTATCAACCAGGATTTACACCAATTTATGTTAAAGATATTAAATTTCCAGTCGATGGGGATGGGCCATTGAAATTAGTTTATACTTCACCTAGTTTTGATGTTGAAAAAGGTGGAACTATGATTGGGGTATTTATTTATGAAATTAACAAAAATTATGTTCCATTAAATTAATTATATCTTTCAGCTAATCTATATCTCATGTATTTATCATCAGGCGAAAATTTTGCTGGGTGTGCAGAAATTGTTTCTTCATTACATTTTGAACATTTTTCTTTAAGTGTATACTGATAACATTTGATACATTTCCTTAATTGAAATTTCATTTTAATTATCTCTTGTTTTCTTTGATTCTTCTCTGGTAAATGTGAATGTACCTTTTTTCTTTTCTATGCTACTTTGAATTTCAGTAATAATTGGTTTTAATAATTTTTCAGCTGATTTAAAATCTTCTGAAGTAATTGATAATCTATATTTTGGTGCTCCTAAATAGGTTATATCTATTGTAGAATCTTTTTTTAGAACATCTAACAAAACTTTCTTAATAATTTCTATTCCATTTGATTTACTGTTTGTAATTTCCATAATCCCCCTTATCTCAACTGATGGTAATTTTATTTTTGAACATATTTCTTCAATTACAGTTGCAGTTTTTTTTGCTAATTTGAGTTCTTTTACTATCTCTATTCCATTTCTTCCAATTTCTATAAATGCATCATAAACTGAATCAAATTTCGAATAAATATCATCTTCCAATTTTTCTATTTCTTCATCTGATAATTTTGTTTTTTCTTGAACATTTTGTAGTAATGTTTTACCTTTTTCATATTTTTTGACTTCTTTTAGTTTCTGTTTTTTCTGATCTTTTGAAACTTGTTTTAATGAAAGATCAATATCTCCTCTTTTGGCATTCACTTTTTTTACTAGTAGAACTTTTTTCTCGCCATCTTTGACAAATCTACTCACTGATCTTATCCAACCTGGAGCAATTTCTGAAATATGTAAAAATCCTTGAATCTCATCATATTCATCTAATGTAACATATGCCCCATGATCCATTACTTTGGTTATTGTAGCAAGAATAATCTCTCCTTGTTCAGGCATTTCTTGAATTTCAGTAGACATTTCTTCTAAAAATCTCTCATGCGTAAATTAATGTTGCTCGTTAGAAATCAATTCCTTTCTTTGCCTTAACTCCTTGTTGAAATGGATGTTTTATCTCCCTCATTTCTGTAACAAGATCTGCAATTTCAATAACTTCATCTTTGACATAATTACCCGTAAGTACCAAATCTACATTATTTGGTTTTGATTTTATGATATCTAGAACATCATCTACTGAAATTAAATCAAGATTTACTGCATAGTTTATCTCATCCAAAATCACAATATCATATTTTCCTGATTGAATTTTTTCATTACTAATTCTAATTGCTTCTTTAGCGATTTTTTCATGATCTTCTTTTGGACTTTTATCATCAATTATTCCAACAAACCCTTTACCTACTGCTACCATTTCAAATTCTGGTTCTAGTCTCTTAGATGAATCCATTTCTCCATAATGCCATGAACCCTTGATGAATTGAATCATACATGTTCTTTTTTCATATCCAGTTGCACGTAATGCAATGCCTAAAGCTGCAGTTGTTTTTCCTTTACCTTTTCCAGTATAAACAATAGTCAATCCATCTTTTTCCATAAATTATACTTGATGGATCTTACTAAAAACATTGAGGATTTCCCAAAATCTATCAATTTAAATAAAAAATGATTCAAGTCATGCAAATTGAGAATTCCCAGAATTGTTATTGCGGGTACTACTAGTGGAGTAGGTAAAACATCAATTACATGTTCAATTATTCATTCTTTACAAAAACATGGATTTTCTGTTCAACCATTTAAGGTTGGACCTGATTACATTGATCCAGGATATCTATCAAGTATTTCAAAACATGAAACATACAACTTGGACGTTTGGTTGATGGGTAAGAATCAACTTTTGAATAGTTTTATTTCAAATTCACAATCAGATGTATCTGTAATAGAAGGTGTTATGGGATACTATGATGGATTTGATGGTGATTCAAACCATGCTAGTACACATCATGTAGCATCATTGACAAAATCACCTGTATTGTTAGTTCTAGATGCAAGTAAAACTTCTCGATCTATTGCTGCAACTGCACTTGGATTTGTAAAATTTCACAAAAATTCCCACATTTCTGGAATTATTTTAAACAAAATAGGCAGTAAAAAGCATGAAATATTGTGCAGAACTGCATTAGAAAAATTAAAAATTCCAATTATAGGAGTAATTCCAAAAAATCCATTACTTAACATGCCATCAAGACATCTTGGATTAATTTCTACATTGGAAAGTAAAACTCTCAAAACACAAATTCAAAAAGTTTCAAAAATTATTTCAAATTACCTTGATATTGATGAAATAATTAAAATTGCAAAAAATTCATCTGATCTAACTAAAAAACCAAAACTTTTAATCAAAAAAGTAAAAACTACAATTGCAGTTGCACTTGATACTTCATTTAATTTCTATTATCAGGATAATCTAAAAGCATTACAACGTGAAGGCGCAAATTTAGAATTTTTTAGTCCTGTAAAAGATAAAAAAATTCCAAAGTGTGACGGACTTTACATTGGTGGAGGATTTCCAGAAATTTTAGGTGACTCTCTTTCAAAAAATCAAATCATGAAAAAATCAATAAAGAAATTATCCGAAGATAACCTTCCGATCTATGCTGAATGTGGGGGATTAATGTATCTGACAAAATCTATTTCATCTGAAAATAAAAAATACAAAATGATTGGTCTTTTTGATGCTGAAACTAAAATGACAAAGAAAATGAGGCTTAATTACACTAAAGGTAAAATTATCACAAAAAATTCAATATCAGAAAAACTACATACTTTTCAGGGTCATGAATTTCATTATTCTCAATTGCATTCTGTATCATCTGACTCAAAATTTGCATATGCTTTAGAAATTGGTGAAGGAATCAAAAAACATCAAGATGGATTAGTTCAAGATAATACATTAGCATCTTATGGTCATTTGTATTTTGATAGTTCAGATTATGCGCAAATTTTTGTTAAAAATTGTATAAAATATTCAAAGAGATGATTCTGCCCTAATTAATTTAAAAATTGCATTAATTGTAGCAGATACTGAAGAACTACCTCCTTTTCTTCCAATATTGGTGATAAATGGGGCTCCTTCCAACCTTGATAATTCTTCTTTAGATTCAGCAGCACAAATGAATCCAACTGGAATTCCAATAATCAAGGCAGGTTTTACTATACCTTCTTTGACCATTTGAATTACTTCTTGTAAAGCAGTAGGTGCATTACCAATAGCCACAATCCCGCCATCAATGTCTGAAATTGCTGCTCTCATTGATACTTGAGAACGAGTTTTACCTTCTTTTTTTGCTAATTCCATAATTTCTGGTTTTGAAATATTACAAACTATATTGTTTCCAAAATCTTTTGGATTTTGTTTATTCATTCCTCCGATTACTCCATTAACATCAACCACAATACTGCATCCATTTTTCAAAGCCTTCATACCACTTTGAATTGCATCTTTATGAAAAACTAATTTGTTTTTATCTGCAAAATCAAAATCTGCTGTTGAATGAATAATTCTTCTAACAATCGGCCATTGTTTTTCATCAAATTCATGTGAACCTATTTCATTTTCAATCATCTGCATACTTGCATCTTCAATTGATTGACCTTTCTTAGTTTGCATCTTCTACCTCTTTTGCTCTTTCTAATATCAAATCTATCATTTTTTGATCTGTTCCAATATGTTTTGTAATAAATGCTTTTTTTATGGTAGATTTTTTAAGTGCTGGTATCAAATCATTATTAATATCAGTTTTAACATGTGCACCTTCATGAAGAAAATAAAATACAATTATCAATACTTTGGGATTATCTTTTTCACATTTTTTAACTCCTTCAAAAATATCAGGCTGTTCTATTTCTAACCAACACCTACTAACATTTCTGTATGAATCTGTCAATTCATTTACAATGTAATCAAGTGATCTTTGTGCATTAGGATCTTTACTACCATGACCAATAATCATTACATCTACTTCATTATTTGAAAGTGTAATTTTATTTTCTTTTAGTGTCGTAGATATTCTGCTATCAACAACATCTACCAAGGTTTTATGCATGCTCATTTGTTTTGTTACTAGAAATTTTACCTTGGCATCTTTTTGAAATTCCATCACATTTGTAACTGCATTTTTTACTTTTTTCCCAGGATACAAAAAGTATGGAACTATAGTAAGAGAATCAATATCTTGATTAAGACATTTAGGAATACTATCTTCAATATATGGTGGTTCTACCTCTAGAAAACAAAAATCTGTAAAAACATAGTCTCCTTTAGCCTGAATTCCTTGACAAATTATGTCTAATTCTTCCGATGCTTCTCTCTCTCTACTACCTCTATCAATTAACAGTAATCCTCGCTTCAATTCATAATCCTCGCTATGGCTATAGTCAAATTTGGTGGGAATTTCTGCTTTTCTACTATTAGTTGACCTTTAGATACTTTGATAGCAGCAGCTTCTGAAACACTTGCAGTTCCTTCAAATGCTTTTACTGTTTCAGAAGGATTCGGAGCAGAAATTTCTGCCAAGTCTTCTCTATTTACATACTCTACTGGAATCCCCATTTCTTTTCCAAGATCTATTAATCCTTGTACATCTTTTGGTTTTTTTATTGACACTAATTTTGCAATTGATTTTGAACTAAGTTTGAATTTTTCTAAACAAAACTCAATTCCTTCTCTAATAATCTCTTTTGTAGTATCCCAATGTAATCCAATCCCAATTACTAAACTTGGAGGTCGATAAATTACAGAGTTCTTAATTATTTCATCATCAATTAATTTATCAGAAATTATAAGATGTGCTTTAGAATTTGATTTTTTCAAATCTTCTATATTTTCATAATTTACAACATTTTTTGGTAATTTTTTATACCAATTTTTTACTCCTGTTTCTTGAAAAATACCTATTGATTCTTCATTTACCATGTATGCACTAATTTTTGTTACAGTAGAATCATCATCTATTTTCCAATTAAATTCTCTTCCTACTAGGTCAACTGCAATTGTTTTGTTTACATCAGCTGCTGTAGTAATTACAGATAAAGCTCCTAGTTTTTCTGCAATTTCTTCAGTAAGTTCATTGGCTCCTCCTATATGTCCTGATAAAACACTAATTACAAAATTTGTTTTATCATCAATAACAATTACTGCAGGATCTGTTTTTTTATCTTTCAAATATGGGGCAATTAATCTAATTACTGCTCCTAATGAAAAAATACAGATTAATGCATTATTATTCTTAAAAAGATCAATAATTTTTTCTGTTGTAGGCTCAGAATACCACGTAATTCCTATTGCTTCAGTTGTTAGTTTTGAAGGTGCAAATACACTACAATCTGGGAATATCTTTTTTAGATTCTCTCCAATCTTTATACCATTTTTAGTAATAGCAAGAACTGAAGTTTTTTCCATAATCAAAATCTTCTAACTTTAATAAAATACCTTACTGTTCGGATTTTCTAGCTAAAATATTTCCTTCAAAATCAAACAGTATTACATCAATTGGAACCTTTTCTTCAGAATGTTTTCTCATATGTTTATACGTCTCACTAGAAATCAAGTCAAAAAATCCTTGAATCTTATTTTTTTGAATAATTTCTGAAACGTGTCTAGCTGTATTTGCTTTTTTAATATCTTGAATTACACTTTCATTAGCATCACATTTTTGAGCTAATTTGGATAGAAAACTCATGTCTACTTTGGATCCTTTTACATGAGTTTGTTTAACTCCTGCTGCCATTTTTGCTAACTTTCCAATGAAACCAACAACATATGCTCTTTTGATGTCTTTTCTACCACATTGTTGAATTGCATATCCTGAAAAATCCCCTATCTGTACAAAACAATGTTCTGGTAACTTTACTATTTTTTTTGCAAAATCTTCACTTCGTCCACCAGTTGTAAGTACTACTACATCATTACCAGCGGCAATTGCCACATCCAAATTTTGTCTAATTGATGCTGCATAAGCTGCTGTAGAAAATGGAATTACAATTCCACTAGTTCCCAAAATTGAAATTCCATTAATAATCCCTAATCGTGGATTGTCAGTTTTAGGTCCTAATTCTTTTCCTTTAGGTACTGAGATAACTATTCTAATTCCTTTTTCTAAAAGAATTTCTTTCCCTATTTCTCTTATATTTTCAGTAATCATTTTTTTAGGAACTGGGTTTATGGCAGGTTTGTTAATTTCTAAACCTAATCCTGGTTTAGTCACTATACCTACTCCTTCTCCACCATCAATCTCAATTTCATTTATTTTTTCAATAAATGACAATTCTACAATAATTTCTGCTCCATGAGTAACATCAGGATCATCTCCTCCATTTTTAATCACTGAACATTTTGCTTTGTCAGATTCAAATTTGCATGAATAGATTGGAATTTTAACATAGGATCTTTTTGGTAACAAAATATCTACATTTTCAATTTTTTTTTGATTGATTATTGATAATAGTGCAGCTTTTGATGCAGCCGTTGCAGAACTCCCTGTAGTATAACCTGTCTTCAATTTTGTCTTTTCTTCTTCCACGATAGTGGTATTCATTTTGTAGTATTAACTCTTATTTCATAATTTTTGAAAATTATTCAAATAGATTTAAAATTAAAACAAACTTTATTCTATTATGGTTAAATCTCTAAAGATTGTTGTTACTGGAGCTAGTGGTTTTATCGCAAAAAATCTTCGGAAATATTTATCAAAAGAAAATATTGAATTAATCTCAATATCTAGAAAAGATTTTAAGAATTTTAATTGCGAGACTAAAATTGTTTCAAATAATTATAAAGAAAAAAATTTACTTAAAAAAATTCAAAATTCAGATGCATTAATTCATCTTGTTGGAATAGGAAAACAATCTATAAGTGCTGACTATGATATGATAAATACTGAATTAACAAAACATATTGTAAATCTAAGTAAGAAAGCTAGAATAAAAAAAATTATTTTTCTAAGTGGTTTAGGAGTTTCTTCTAATACATCATTAGGTTACTTTATTTCAAAATATAATGCAGAAAAACAAATTATTGATTCTGGTTTAGATTTCACAATTTTTAGACCTTCATACATTGTTGGAAAAGATGATTTATTATCAAAAAACCTAAAAAAACAAATCAAATCTGGGGAAATTATAATTCCAGGCTCTGGAACATATTCTATTCAACCAATTCATGTATCTGATGTTGTAAAAATTCTTTTCAAATCCGTATCCCAATTACAATTTAATAATAAAATTATAGATCTAGTTGGTCCTGATTATGTTACTTTTGAAAAATATGTTAAACTTTTTTCTAAAGGAACCAAAACTAAAATCAGAAAAATTAATCTTGAAAAAGCATATCATAATGCCATAGTTAATTCAAAATCTGATTTTGGAATAGATGATCTCAATATTCTAATTGGTAATTTTAAGGGAAATCACAAAAGATTATCTGAAATATCTAAAATAAAATTCCAATCTGTCTTGAGATTACTGTAATCCAGCAGATTGCTTTAATGTTTCAGATTTGTCTATTTTTTCCCAAGAAAATTCCGGCTCATTTCTTCCAAAATGACCATATGCTGCAGTTTTTTTGTAAATTGGCCTTTTCAAGTCTAACTGTGATATTATTCCTGATGGCTTCATATCAAAATTCTTTCTAACTAATTCTTCAATTTGGTTTTCTGGAATTTTATTTGTTCCAAATGTATTTACATAAAGTGATACTGGTTCTGCCACACCAATTGCATATGCTAATTGTACTTCACATCTATCAGCTAATTCTGCTGCAACAAGATTTTTTGCGATATATCTGCACATGTAACATGCAGATCTATCCACTTTAGAAGGATCTTTTCCTGAAAAAGCTCCTCCACCATGTCTTCCAAATCCACCATAAGTATCAACAATAATTTTTCTTCCCGTCAACCCAGCATCCCCATGCGGTCCACCAATCACAAATTTCCCTGTAGGGTTGATATGAATTTTGATTTGATTATCCCACAAATCTCCTAAAACTGGTTTGATTACTTTGTCAATGATTTCTTTTGAAATTTCTTCTTGAGAAATATCTGGTGCATGTTGTGTTGAAATTACTACTGTCTCAATTCTTGTTGGTTTGTTATTTTCATATTTTACTGATACTTGTGATTTACCATCTGGTCTGACCCATGGTAATGTTCTATCTCTTCGTACTTGAGATAATTTCTGAATGAGTTTGTGTGCAAGTAATATTGGCATAGGCATTAATTCTTTAGTTTCATTTGTTGCATAACCAAACATCAATCCTTGATCACCTGCACCTTGTTCTTTTTCATCTGTTGCAGTTACACCTTGACTAATATCCGGACTTTGTGAATGTAATCTTAAATCAACTTTACAACTATCCCCATCAAACATTAAATCTTTATCATCATACCCAATTTCTCGTATTGTTTTTCTAATCAACTCTTCTTGGGCTTTTTTATCAAAAACTGCTTTTGATGTAACCTCTCCAGATACCACCACAAAATCTGTGGTTACCATTGTTTCAACTGCTACTCTTGAATTAGGATCTTGTTTGAGATATTCATCTAAAAACGCATCTGAAATGTTATCACATATTTTATCTGGATGACCCTCTGTTACTGATTCAGAAGTAAATAGAAAATTATTGGTCATAAAACCCCACACACTATAGACTAGAGTTCATTTTCTAGTTTGATAAATAACACATTATTACCTCTTACAATTACTCTACCATAATTTGCAATTGTTTTTCCACCATGTATTTCTTCAGCATCTGTCATAATCAAATTCATGTATGAATCAACATTATCCATTTTTCCTTTATACTCAACCTCATTTTTTAGTCTTACAACAACATTCTTTTTTGTACTTTTTTGAAGAGTTGTTAAAGGTCTCTTTACACTATTTGATTGCGACACTTATTTTGCAACTTTGTTCTCTAGAATAAAAGCCTTGCCACTTTTGTAAAAATTGTAATTCCTTAAATTTTTTCTTCTTTTTCTAATAATTATACAAATGATCTCAACTGGTTTACAAAAATTAGATGAATTTTTGTCAGGAGGAATCCCTTCTGGCGTAATTGTAGATATTTTTGGTGGCGCAGGAACCGGGAAAACTCAGTTATTGCTGCAATTATCCATAAATTCAATCAAAAACGGTGGGCATGTTTTGTATTTGGATGCCACTGGTGAGTTTAGACCTGAAAGAATATTGGAAATTCAAAAACAAACAAAAACAGACTATGATTTTCTTCAACAAATCACAGTGTCTAGATTGACAAATACTTCAGAACAAATAAAATCAATTAAAAATATTCAGAATAATCATTTCTCTTTAATTGTAATTGATAACATCACTGATTTGTTTTCTTATGAATATAAAAAAAATGAATCAACGGTTGAAAAAAATTTTGTATTCATGAAACATATGCATGATTTATCAAAATTTGCAATTAGAAATAAAATACCCATAGTTGTCACTAATATGATTCGAAGCATAGATGGTAAAGAAATTGAAAATATGAAAAGCGCTATTGATCCTTTTACACATGTCAAAATACATCTTTTTAAAAACTCATCAAAATTTACTGGAAAAATTTATTGGGGTTCTAATGAAAAATCCTTTTCTTATGAAATTAACGTGAGAGGGTTGTTTGGTTATGCTGAAGATATTTAATAGTCAATCATGAAGTTTAACAATGGCAGGAATTTTTGATTCAATCCCAATTATCACTGTAGTTTTATTTGCACTTGGCTTAGTGGGCGTAATTGTTTATGAAAGATTACGATCAAATTCAACTGATGAACCAAATTCCTAATTCATTATTTGAGAAATTTAGATTTACTAATCTAACTGAAATCTAAAGTAGATTATACCAAAAATTATTCAAAAAAATATGAGGGAAAAAATTATCATCTGAAGAAAAACACAAATTTAATCATGCCTGGAAAGCCTCTTCATTAGTTGAGGATTTTGGTAAAACTACCATACTGTGTTGTTTGGATGGTATAGGCATTGATACTGTAGGCAAGAATATTACGAAATATGGTTGATGAAAAATATCTATTCAAACAAATCTATGAAGAAGAAAGACAATATGTTGTAACTAGTAGTTTTAGAATTCTTAATTTTTCTTTATGATTTTTGAAAATGGTGTTAAGAATAATTCTATTCTACCTTCAAGTCCAGCTTTTGAATTTAATCCTGTAATTGAAACAATTTCTCCTAATTCACATTTATCAATTAATCTTGCTTGATTTCTCCAACCCTTTACCCAAATTTGACCTGTATCATCTTCAACAAACATTTCTGAAAGTAAAATTGATTCACCCGATTTTGTTTGTACCTCACGTCTTTCAGGAACTTTCAAAATTATTGATTCTATACAATAACTCTGATCTACTTTAACATCATTAATTTTTGTTCTAAGTTGAGATAATATTGGAATAGTTTTATCATCATCTAATTTTCTAACAAAAGAGTTCTCATCTAAAATTATAGAATTACCATAAATTTTTGATGGCATGCATTCTATTACGTCTCCTTCTACACAAATGCTAGTTGAATTTGATGAATCATTAATGTTGTATGTTTTTTTTTTACTGTCAACAGCTAAAATCATATTTTTACCCGTTTCTGTTGTTGACATCGAAATAATTCTTGCAATTACCGGTTCAGCTTCTCCTCCCTCAATTTCAATAATCGTTGCATCATTTCCATGAATTTCTAATCCTTGATTTCCTGATTTTACTCTAACACCAAGTAATCTTACTTTGGCTGATTGTGAAATCATATTTGGTATAGATGATTCATCTTTACCCCAAAGAACTATTCTTATCCCACTCCCATCTTTACCTTTTAGCCTCATTCTTAGGGCTTTTCCTGGTTGACCACGAGAATTTGTAAACTCCATTCCACTGATGACACCATCAATTGTTCCTGATATTACAAGATCTTTTTGTCCTTCTTGTAATCCACTTACATCTTTTGTAATTGTATCAATAGTTGGTATCTCACTTTTTGTATCTGTTATTTCAATATTTGAACCAGAACCAATGTTAATTGTTGGTGAACCATCAAGATCTGATTTTACATAAGCCTTGATAATTTTAATTAAATCTCCGGGTTTCAGATTTTCAATACCGGGTAGATTTGCCTTTTCATCCCATAACTTTACACTTGCAGTTGAATTTGTATCATATACTGTCATTGTTCTAAGATAAAATGGTGATCCATCTTTTCTTGAAAATTGTTTTGCAGGTGAAAGATTCAGAACCCTTGTTTCTAATGAAATTTCTTTTGCTCCTGCATATAGATCTTTTATACTCAATTCAACTTTTAACGGTTCTGATAATGTAATTCCATAATCTGATGCAATTAAAAATAATGCCCCTTGATCTGTTAAATATCCTGCACCAATCTTTTCTTTTTTTAGCTCTATCTGTTTTTTAACATCTTCTCTAGTTAATTCTGATTTTTGCTCTAATAACTTATCTACTAAATTCTCAAATTCAGACAATTCATTATTGGTAAATTTGTTCTATTAATAAAAATTTCATTTCTCTAAAAATTCTTTTATTTTTAAAAATGATCGCAAAATCAATTTTATTTCTACAAATTTTCTACATTTATAATTTTAACAAATCAAATTTTCTTAATTTACCTCACTAACTAAATTAATAGGAAGATCGCAGTTTCGTTATGTCATGCATTGATGTTAATCATCTTTCCAAATCATATGATTCAGTTAATGTGGTAGATGATCTTGTATTATCCGTAAAATCTGGTCAGGTCTTTGGATTTTTGGGTCCTAATGGAGCAGGAAAATCTACTATTATCAAACTCCTAACTACTCTTATTCCAGCTTCAAGTGGAACAATATCTATTTTGGGTGAAGATGCTGTGGCAAATCCTATGAAAATTCGTCATAAAATAGGTGTAGTTTTACAACAACCAAGCTACGAGCCTACACTATCAGTTGAAAAATCACTTGAAAAATATGGAATGATGTGGGATATCTCCAAAACTGAGCGTAAAAAAAGAATGGAGCAATTACTGATAGATTTTGATTTAACTGAAATTCGTAAGAAAAGAAATGAGGATTTGTCTATTGGTCAGAGAAGAAGGGTTCAGGTTGCTCGTGAATTTATGCATGATATGGAATTATTATTTTTAGATGAGCCTACAGTTGGATTGGATCCAAGTGCAAGAAGAAAGTTATTAAATTATTTAAAAAATAAAGTTAAAACAGGTT
>Ga0209657_1001018_pt1 | contig 17573 bp, 12 predicted proteins | sample SaaInlV_100m_DNA_FD_184650 | JGI IMG/M metagenome (GOLD analysis project Ga0209657, IMG submission 184650) | Marine microbial communities from expanding oxygen minimum zones in the Saanich Inlet - SI037_S3LV_100m_DNA (SPAdes) (version 2) | ecosystem: Environmental > Aquatic > Marine > Intertidal... | reverse complement strand
AGTAGGTAATGAAAATAGTCAAAGTTTCTGGTGCAGAAGTTTCTCTATACACCCTGCTGATTATCTGTCTGCTGAGCTTTTTATTTGTTGACAAGTTAGGAGCACAGGAGAGTATCAGTAATTCAGACCAAGCACAATCGGAAGATCCATCACCGGTAAAAGCAGCAGCTTCCGCAGAAAAAAAGAAATCTCTGGAAGAACTGCTTGCTGTACCTTTTAATCAAATAAAGAAAGAACATGAAGAAGAAGCCCTTACTAGAGACGGAAGCGGTTCTGAAGGACAAAGTACTGCTAAAAAAGGTGATGTAAGACTACCTCCACCACCGGAGCAGAGAAAAGTTGAAAGAGATATAGAAAAACAATTAGATGTTATTTTCCGTGAAAAATTACCAAAAGAGTATGTAGGTGTTTCTGTCAGTATACGTTATATTCTGGAAACTGTTCCTGTTACAAAACGTGATAAAAGTATTTCAAAAATAAAATTACCGGGATTCGAGAATATTGTATGGGTGCCGACACAAACCAAGAAAATCGTTGGGATTGTGAATCAGGTAACACCGTACACAACAATTTTTGCTGTGGTGAATACTCCTGTCTCACTCTTCAATGTGGAAGTGTTACGCCAAACATTGGATGATCGTGTAAAATTTCTCAACCTAACAGGTAGAGATGTGCTTAAAATGGTGCATGTCCCTTTCACTACACCTGCAAATTCTTCTGTAACTACACTCAATAATGCCGCAGTTGAACTTGCAGACGCAGATAATGATAACGGTTCAATCAATGATGAAGAACCAGGAGTAAAAGGTCAGAGAAATAATCTATCGGCAGCGGATAATAATCTGGGAGCAGTTTTGGAGCCAAATCCTGAACTAAGGAGCATTGACATGAAGGCCAGGGTTGAAACTACACGCTATCTACTGCAGGCCCGAAAGGCTTACATGAGCGAGAATTATGACTCTGCTATAACCGCGCTGCGCAGAGCAATTGAAATAAATCCTTTTTCTTCACAAGCTTTTGCTATGCTTGGTTCCATCTATTACCGGCTGGGCTGGAATAGAATGGCATTAGAGAACTGGCAGCATGCTCTTGAACTTGATCCAACAAATGAGGGTCTTAAAAAATATCTCATGCGTTTGTCGCGGTAACTATGATCACAAATACAAAATCAAAACTTAACAAGCGAATATTCAAAATTTTCAGCAGATTTTTTCTGCCGGTTTTAGCTTCCAGCATAAGCTTAATGTTGCTTGCTCAATCATTTTCTCTAAAAGCACAGGAACGTGTAAAGTCACTCAGCATACGTCAATTTGAAATTGAAGAGGCAATCCGCAATGGTCTCAAGTATTACCTTGAGCCGAAGGATTATGTACTACGTGTCAAACTGTTTGGAGAAGAACGTTCGGTTAGTATGGCCAACGAAACCCTGCCAGGATTTGGACAACTGAATGCTCCTTCCAGTACAAGCGGCTCTAAGTACTGGCAGATTGCCAGAATGAGGGTTGATTTGGTAATGCACAAAGAAGTTTCACCTTCAGTCAATTCCTACATCGGAGAAATTGTACCAATCCTCAGCGGTCTCGATTATGAACGCGGTGATGAGCTGATTTTTGTACCGATCCTGCCTAGTGAAGTTTTTCCGGAACTACTCAATAGACCTACAGAAACTGAGGGTTTGCCAGATCCAATGGCAAAAGCAGCAGCTGAAGATGATAAAACAAAAGAAGGCGAAGAATCAGAAGCTGAACTTGCTGCAGCAGAAGCAGAAAGGTTACTCCAAGCAGAACCGTTCTGGTTAAGAATGAGTGATATTGAAATAATTCTTGCAGGCATGCTTTTTTTTCTGATACTTTTGTTTTTCTGGGTGCTGTGGAAACTAAAGAAAGTCAAAGATATTAGCACAAAACAATCCGGATATCCTGCTCTAATGCCGCCTAATATACAGACTCCACAACTTCCGGCAGTACCTCAGCAGGGTTTTGTTTCAATCCCTGATCCACTGGATAAGCTGGTAGAAAGAAACGGACATCCGGAATATAAGGTGAACGGTACCATGGTGAACGAGGAAAATGAACGTCTCGTTCAGGAAATCATCAAACAGCTCGTAGGACGTGATGACTGGAAACAGGAGCTTGTGCATGAGATGTCGCGTGACAAACAGTCAATGGAAATGCTGACCCAGCTTATTTCAACGTTGGGAATGAGTGCATCCAGAACACTCTTTGCGGGAATTATACCTCAGAAAACATATTTAGAACTTGAAAGGTTGGCAGAAGAAACCGTCCTCTCTGCTGAAGATGCAAATGCTGTTTTAAAAGACGTTCAGAAATTTTTACTCACCAAACAATTGACTGATCCTGAACAAAACGAAACAAATCCTTTCGGGTTCATGGATCAGTTAACAACCTCGCAAATCGGGTTTTTGATCAAAGATGAACCTGCAAAAATAAAAGCCTTCGTTATCGTACGGATGGAAAGTGAGGAAGCAGCTGAATTATTACGTGAGTTGTCAAAAGACGAACGTACAAAAGTTGCATTGGAAATGGGTAAATTACATGAATTACCGCTTGCTTTGGTTGAAAAAATAGGCTATAACCTTGCTGAAAAAGCGAGACATGTACCTGATGAAGGTACAGTAGGAGTTGATGGAGTTAAATTCATGGCGGATGTTCTTAGTGATTTAGACAACACAACCAGGGAAGAATTGATCAACGGTTTACGAACCTCAGATATTAAGATGAGTGAGAATATCGAGAGTAACTGTTTTATTTTTGAGTCTCTCCCGGATGTACCTAAAGATATTTTGTTGGAAGTTGTCCGTAAATTACAGCCTGATTCAGTAATTACCGCGATTTCAGGTTCTACCACAAAAATAAAAGAAGCAGCAATTATGTGTTTTCCTGAAAAAAGCCGATCTGCCTTGGTTTCGTCACTCAAAACAAAAACACCGGAATTAGAAGAAATAAAGCAAGCACGCAAATTATTTACTGTATCCATGCGTGATATGGCTGATGCGGGAAGACTTGATTTAAAAGACGTAAATTCAAAATTCTCAAAGCGGAACACCCCTACTGAAGCTGCTGCTTAGTAAAACCGAATCTGCCACACCCAAAGCTACAGCCTTAATCCTCATATAAATCTGTATATTTATTCTCTGACTCCGGAATTAGCGGCATAACCGTTTGCGGAGTTATTGTAGTCAAGCAGCGCAGATAGTTCGGATTCTGGCATTTTCCGCGTCCGTCTCTGCTGCAAGGACGACAGCTGAGAACTTCGTTCGTTTCCACTATTTGACTTTCCTCCAGGAACGGTGCATAACCAAATTCTTTTACAGTTGAACCAAACAGGACAATTACGGGAGTACTCACCGCTTCCGCCAAATGGCTAACAGAAGTATCGTTTGTCACTACTAACCTCGCATGCTTGAGTAATTCTGCTGATTCTAACGGAGAATATTTACCTGCAGTATTGTGGATTTCTCCGCGATATTCTTTTTCAAGATTAGTAGTCTCTTTTTCATTTGCACCTCCCACTAGCACAACAGGCCAGCGATTCGCGATTAAGTTCGAAATTAGTTCATGGAAATTTTGCATCGGCCAGCACTTGAGCGGATATGAAGCAGAAGCTCCAATTGCAATAAAACGATTCGGCAGGAGTTTGTTTTTCTCCATGAATTCCTTAACAGCTAAAACTGCATCTTTGTCCGGAAACAATTCCGTGTGATTCTGCAGTTCCATTTGAGTCCTGTCCTGTAAAGGACGCAGCAGGTGCTCACGCTGCGATGGAGAATTTTTGAGGAAATTGATTTTGAAGCGGATCAGCAAACTCCTCTTCCAACTACGTTTGTTGATGGACCAGACTTGCGGACTTTTATACAGTCCAAAGCCGGAAAGATTCCATACTATCCAAATACTTCTCAGTGAACGGTGGGCATCGTAAATCAGCTCAAACTTTTCCTGCCGTAATTTACGTATTAAATCAGACAGTTTTGCTGGGGATTCTTGCCTGCTATGACTGATGTAGTGATCAATGTGAGGGTTGTTCCCCAGTACAGAGCCTATTCCGGAAGAGCTCAGCAGTGTTATTTCTGCTTGCGGATAAACACGCTTCAATTCACGATAAATAGGGCTTGTCAGCACCAAATCACCTAAAGCACTGAAACGAATAACTAGTATTTTTCGTGGATTAAACAAATAACCTTTAACAATTAAGCCATAATTTCATGGAGTTTGCATCAGTTTGCTAAAACCAATAAAAGTCAGAACAGGATAAATCAAACCATTACAATGAATATACATCAAACTACTTCCGCGATTCCGCAGAAAAATTCAATTTCTGGTAATGATAAAATATCTTCTTTATCAAATGTTCAAAAACTTTCAGTTGATAATATTCGCGATCTTCGACAGCATTTTGAACAAGGAACATTTCCCTTACGTTCGGTTTTAGGAGAAGACCAGCATCAGACCATGATGGTTGCAATGTACGAAGGAACCGAAAAGTTGCTCAATCAGAATGTCTCAGAATTTGCTGTGCTCGAATACCTTGAAGGACTTAAATTGACTGCCAAAGAATTACGTCAGCATGGCATTTCCGGAGAGCAGTTCAGAAGCACACTCCTAGAACATTCTGTCTCAACTGTCCGTGAGCTAGTCCGTTCTTCCTGAATTCAGGTTCCGCTGATCGACATTTTGTCAATTTTAAATGCTGGAGTTAGAATAGAACTGCGTTCGTCTATTTCACTGCCGATCATTTTTAAATTATTCAGCATTTCAGCAAAAGTTCCCGCAATTGTAAATTCACTTACAGGTTCAGCTAATTTACCGTCTCTAATCCATATTCCCTGCGCTCCCCGCGAAAAGTCACCGGTTACGATGTTTGCACCCTGACCGGACATTGAGGTTAAATACAATCCGTTTTTGACACTTCCAATCAGTTCCTCCTCAGTATAGTCACCAAGTTTAAGGATAAGGTTTGAAATTCCGCCTGAGTGACCGTTGGAAACCATACCCAGCTTATTCGCAGAATATGTTGAGAGCATATAATTTTTCAACACTCCATTTTCAATCAAAACTAGTGGTTTTGCCTCAACACCTTCACTGTCGAAGTGACGGCTTCCGAGTTTGCCAGGGAGCAAAGGATTATCTATCAAATTTATTTTTGCATCCGCAATTGACTCATTAAGTTTGTTCAACAGGAAAGACTGTTTGCGAAACAGATTTTCACCCATCAGTGCCGACGCGATTTTACCCAGAAAACTTTGAGCCGTTTCTGAACTAAAGACAACCGGAACTTCCTGACTGGCAGGTTTCACCGCACCTAATTTTCGCAGTGTTCTTTGACAGGCTTTTTCAACAATTTCCTTTGATGGAGTTAAATTCTTGTAAAAACGGGCTGCGCTATACCAACCGTCAGTTTGTTTCCGGCCAACATTAGTTGATTCGCTGCTTCCCTTTGAAGTTGATTCAATATCATCTGCAATCATCGAAATTCCCATACTGTAGATCGTTTTTGTTTCTCCTTCTAAAAAACCATTCGAATCTGCATGTACCATGTAGGAAATGCTGTCTGAATAAAATGACTGTTCCGTTTTTAATTTTTGGTCAGCCTCAAGACTCATTTCTTCCAGATCAAGTGGAATTTGTACTTTTTCTTCGGAACTTAACTTGTCATAATCAGGATCAAGAAATTCCAGCTCTCCTGGTGCACGTCCCTGTAATTCAGGATCTGGGAGGCTGTAATATTCGTCAGCACCCATATAAGGCAAAGCCTCCATAGTAGAGCGAATTAAAGGCGCGAGAGTCTCTGCTCTAAAATCATTTGAGGAGACAGTTGAACGTCGTTTGTTTTTTGAAACAGTGAGATGAATTCCGGAAGAACCTGACTCCTGGAGTGAATCAATCTTCTGTTCACGCACATCCACCTGAAATGAAGTTGACTTCGCAAGTGAGACTGAAACCTGTTCTGCACCATATTCCTGTGCCAGATCAATGATATCTTTTGCTATAGTTTTATGATCTTCCAGCATATAATTTAGTTATTTAAGGCTTTCTAAAATATTTATTATTGTCATTCCGGACTTGGTCCACGAACCAGATTTTAAAACCTGTTGAGTAGAAGAACTTAGGCAACTCTCTTCAGGAGTACTGATCTAAGCTGTGCTTCACCCTGAATGACAAGGAGAAAATTATTAATTGTAACGACCATTTTTCTTATGGGGTAATTTAGAGAGTCGCTTCACTCAAAATGACACCGTTATAGAACTTTTACAGCTTAATCAAGAATGCAAAATGTTGTCTTGATTTATACATAATAATCAGGGCTTAATAGTAACATAACTTCAAACAGTCACAAGCCTGTACAGCTTTAGTTCCTTCCACTGCAAACTCAGGCTGCTCCCATAGTTTAACTGGATAAAACAGGGGTTTCCTAAACCCTAGCTCCGTGTTCGAGTCACGGTGGGAGCACCATTATAAATCAATTACTTAGAACAATCTATACAATCTCTGTTTTTGTGTTGGTTTGCTGTATATGAGTAACTCACACTTAATTCTTCACAGTCAGCCCCGCTCCAATTAAAATCCCAACTTACTTGTAAATCAAACCGATTGATGTAACATTTTAGGTCAGCCTAAAATACCAAAAAGAAAGACTTAATTCACAATCTCGTTTGCACACAAGCTGCCATCTCAACTCTTGTAATATATACCCAATCCTGTTATTAACTTATACCTAATAACAAAATTTAAAGCTTTTGGCAAAGCCATTATAACTTAACTCAGATCCTTTGAAGAATGAATCGTTTCCTTTTCAACCCCAGATTTTGCATTCCCCTGACCATCGTCTGGCTGTTTCTTAGTTCGCCAATTATGGCTGACCAGAATGATCCAAGACTTGAAGTATTATTTAAGAATCTTAAGACTTCTGTAAGTCTGAAAAAAGTTTCATCTATTGAAATCCAGATCTGGGAAATCTGGCTGGAGCATCATAATCCAAAGGCTAAGAATTCGATGTTCTTGGGCATTGCAGCAATGAATAATCAACAATTTGAAAAAGCATTGGAATATTTTAGGCTGTTGACTGAAATAGAACCAGACTTTGCTGAAGGGTGGAATAAACGAGCAACAGTCTACTATCTGATGGGACGCATTAAGGAATCTGAAGAAGATGCTCTACGCACTCTTAAACTTGAACCAAGGCATTTTGGAGCACATTCCGGACTTGGACTGATACGTATGGCATTAGGAGACTGGCCCGGAGCCATCACAGCTTTGGAAGCTGCGCTAAGGGTTCACCCTCATATGTCTGGAGTAATTAGAAATTTAAAATATGTTCGAAAGAAGCTGAATGAATCCACGACTTGAAACGTCGAGCGGCTCTTGTACAGCTCAGTTACCACTATTACTACTGTAACAAATATAACCTCGAATATGGCCGTTCAAATTAGAAGGTTTACATTTATTCAATGACAAGGATAAAAGAATTAAATATGTGTAGATTGAACTATTTTGATTACAAATGAAGATAACTCAGATCTGCTAATTCAAGTCCCAGTGTATCTGCCATGGATAAATTTTCTGCTATTCCTGCGATGACTTCATTTGGGTTATGACAATCAGAATTGCAGACCACTTTTATATTATATTCAGTAGCAAGTTCCCAAAACGGGTACCAAGGATAAGGAGGACGCAGGCCGGTGGGACTATTAACATATTTTTTGCGTAATCCGTTACCATTAATCTCCAGCGGTATTTGAGTTTCCTCGGCAGTTCTAAGAATATCACGGGAACATGAGCTTAAATCTGCGTTCCAATCAAGGTAGCTACAGCCAAATATATCTGGGTGGGCGATGAATGTGAAAAGTTGAGATTCCATCATCTGGCATAGATATTCAGTGTATGCCTTCAAATGTAATGTACAACCCAGATCGCTGAAAGAATTAAGCCACTCACCTTTATAGGGAGTGAAGTGAGCAGCTCCAATCAAATATTCGAACCGACGCTTGCCCAGTAACTCATCTTCAAGGTAATTCTTATATTCATTAACAAACTCACATTCCATACCAAGCAAAACACGTACTTCTGGAACTGAACTTTTAGCAGCAAGAACGGCCTCTACGTAATCGTCCAATTCTTCATACTTCATTCTTACTTCAGGCCAGCGATCGTCAGGAAATGGGATGTGATCTGAGACCCCAAAGATTTTTAAACCCGCCTTCGCGGAGGCTTTTACAAAGTCAATTACTTCACCGGTAGCATGATTGCAGCGATAAGTATGAGAGTGGTAGTTTACAAGTGGAATGAATGTCTTTTTTTCAGTAGTCACAAGCGTTAAGTCTTAATCAAATATTGTTAATTTATGTGGAAATAATGTACTCTCTTTAGAGCATCCCAAAGGGGAGACATGCCAATCATTATTTACAAGAGTACCTAAAATAATTCTGGGTCTTGAAGAAGGGAACCTTATTTTAAAACCCAGTGCTTGCTGATTTTATCAAATGTAAGCAAGCCATCCCTTGTTAAATCAAACAAATGATGTTACGAATTAGGTCCCCCTAAACCAACCAATTTGGAAACCATAGGCATAAATAGAAAACGAATAACTAAATGAGATCAAACTTCAATAAATTATTTTTTGATACTCATAAGTTTTGTTCCAAACTAAAAAGAGAAGCTCCCTTTTAGCCAGATCATTTTAGTCTTTCACTCCTCACAGAAAAACTCTTTCGTCAGAATCAGTTAAGCGGATAATTGTATATACTGCTATCCCAGTAGCCACTAATAAAATAGTAGAGAGAGATGCTGCTGTGCCAAATTCTCCATCGAGAACAGATAGATAAATTCGTACGGGCATTGTAACAGTTCCTCCAACATATAGAATAATTGAAGAGGAAAGTTCATTAATAGCTGTTATAAAAGCCATCATTGCCCCAGCAAAAACACCTGGCAGCATTAAGGGAAGTGTTATTTTAACAAAAGTCTTGGCTGGACCTGCTCCAAGACTAGCTGCAGCCTCTTCTATACCAATATTAATTTGCTTCAAAATAGATACGCTTGAGCGAACGGAATATGGTAAGCGTCGAATAAAGATAACAAGTATAATAATAATTGCTGTTCCAGTAAGGACTATAGGTTTACTATTAAATGACACAATAAAGCCAAGCCCTAGTACGACTCCTGGTACAATATACGGTATCATTAACATTGAATCAAGAGATCCAGTTAATATTGATGGTTTACGCGCAACAACATAACCAATTAATGTACCACAAAGTACAATTAATATAACGGCCGAAACGGAAAAAAGAAAACTGTTAAAAATTGCATCAGGCACGTCGTTAATAACTCTTCTATAGCTATCTAATCCAAAACCCGACTGAAAAACTGGACCACTCGTTTTACGAAATGAATTATAAATAACTACAAGAGAAGGCATTGAACTTAAAAATACGATAAAATAACAGAGGAAGTGGACAGGTATTGTCGTTAATCTGGTTAATTTCTTGATTTCTGGGGGATTTAACATATCACTTCCAAAATCTTTATTTCTGATTATGATACGTTGCATGTAAACAAAGATAAGTGAAACTAGTATAAGTAATATGCTAACTGTTGATGCAAGCCCTGGATTTCCACCCATTTCACTAGTAAATAGGTTATATGCTACTGTTGAAAGTACGCGAAAATCCCTGCCAATAATAGACGGTGTGCCAAAATCAGCCAAAGAAAGAACAAATGCGAGCAGTGCACCAGTACTAATCGCTGGTAAGATTAATGGTAGAGTAACATGTATGAACTTAGAAAAAGGAGGGTAACCAAGACTTTCTGCTGCATCCTCAAGGGAAGAATTGATATTACTAAGTGCTCCAGATGTTAGCAAATATACAAATGGATATAATTTAAGACTAAAAACAATTATCATACCCAGAGGTCCATAAATGGTCGGCATTGGTATGCCTATTGACTCAAAACCATGACGTAACCACCCATTGGATCCTAGCATCGTTATCCAAGCATAGGCACCAATAAATGGAGGAGACACTAAGGCCAATATTGCGAGGGTTGAGATAACTGATTTACCTCTTATTTTAAAACGTGTGGTAAAAAAGGCTAAAGGGATACCGATTAAAAGAGCCCCGAACATGCTAGAGAAACCAACGAAAATAGAGTTATAGATAGCCTTCCGGTAATAACCTTTTCCAATAATATCAATATAATTTTGAAGGGTAAACGAGCCCGTTTCGTTATCGATAAAACTTGATACAAAAATATTATAGAGTGGTAATATTAGTAGTAGTCCGACTATCAGGAACGCAAATAATATTACAAAGCTCCAAATGTTATTGAGAGAATTTAGTAGACGCTTCACAATTTTAACACCTTAACCCGTTATCTTTTTCAAAAAACATTACCGCCTTATACGGTAACTCTAAATAAACAGTTTTGCCTACTTCTTCAAGAAAACTTTCATCTGGACGGGATATATTGGCCATAATAATATTACCGTCAATCAATTTAACGTGCAACTGAGCCTCACGCCCAGAAAACGAAATTTTTTCAACTATGCCAGACAAACTTATAACGTTACTATCTAACACAGAATTCTGTTTTGAAATAACAACTTCTTCAGGTCGAATACCTATTTGATATTTGTCATTATCACTTACATCGATATTTAGACCTGAAAAAGATTCGATTTCCCTTAGTTTGTCTAAATTTTGATCTTTCATTCCTGCTAAAGGCCACGGCAGAAAAATCATATTGCCAACGAATGAAGCTACAAAATGATCTACTGGTTTATTGTAGATTTCCCACGGTGTGCCAACCTGAACCATTTGACCTGAACGCATAATACATATTCGGTCAGAAATAACTAACGCCTCTTCTTGATCATGCGTCACGTATATGGTAGTAGTACCAAAATTTTTTTGTATTTGTCGAATATCTTCACGCAATTCAATTCTTAGTTTGGCATCTAAGTTAGAAAGCGGTTCGTCCATCAATAATATTTTTGGTTGAATAACCAAAGCCCGAGCTAGACCTACTCGCTGTTGTTGTCCCCCACTCAACTCATTAGGCATTCTTTTTTCCAATCCGGAGAGTTGTACAGTTTCTAAGGCCTCTGAAACACGAGTCTTCAATTCCTGACCAGATACTTCTCTATTTCGAAGACCAAAAGCAATATTATCTTCCACTGACATGTGAGGAAAAATTGCGTAATCTTGAAATACCATCCCGATATCACGACGGTATGCCGGAAGGTTGTCAATTTCTAGCCCGTCAATCATTATATTCCCACTATCTTGTCTATTGAATCCAGCTATAGTTCTTAGAAGCGTAGTTTTTCCACATCCACTTGGTCCGAGGAGTGTGAAGAGCTCCCCTGATTGTATTTCCAGAGTAAATTGCTTGAGTGCTTCAACTTCCGAATATTTTTTTTTAAGATTAATAAGTTGGACTTTTGACATTTAGATAATTAACTGAGAATAATAAGTTAAGCAAAAAAAATACTTGGCGAATGGCTTAATCTGCCATAAACACCAAGTATTTCCTATGAACATATTTAAAGGAAGGATCTTATTAATGAAGCTATTCACCAATCAAAATATCGTTCCACTTCTTGCGGAAGAGATCCTTATTACCTGCTGACCATGAAAAGTCATAAGGTACGACTTTAAATGCTGAAAGAGGAGGAAGATCACCACTTGCAGATACGTCATTTCGGATTGGTCGGCGTCCCATTTCTTGAACGAGGAATTCTTGGGTTTCTTTTGAAAGTGCCCAATCAATGAAACGTTTTCCATTTTCTGAGTTGGGAGCATTTTTCAATAAGGCTATTCCGTCTGGAGCAGCCACTGTACCATCTTCAGGATAAATTATCTCTACAGGTCCTCCACCTTGGACATATTTATAAGCATTGTCTTCCAGAGTAATCCCTACTGCTGCTTCACCGTCATTAACAAATCTCGGGACGGCGCTAGAACTACCCGAGAGGACAAAGTTCTGTAAAATAGGTTTATAAACATCCCACCCCTTATCACCATAAATAGTGAGTACTGTAGCTAACTGCATATAAGACGATCCAGATTTGTCTGCCCGTGCTGAGGAAATTCTACCCTTCAAATCCGACCTTGCTAAATCCTTCCAAGTACGAGGATACTGAGATGGCTTTAAAAGATTTTTATTAACAATGAACACATTGACAATTGCTGTATAAGGCAACCAATTCTTACCAACTTTAAAAGCTGATTCTATTTTGTCATATCCAACAGGAATATAGTTTGCCAACAACTCTGAACTGGCCTCCAATTGTTCCCCACCAATAGACCAAATTACATCCGCTTGTGGATTAGCACGTTCTGCATTTGCACGATTTATTATATCTCCAGATCCAGCTTTAATCACTTCTGCCTTGATGCCCGTTTTTTTCTCAAAACGTGGAACCATCGCGTCAATTATAGCTTGCTTGTGTGCGCTATAGAGTATGACTTTTCCTCCTGCATACACAGAAGTAGAGGTAGCAGTTGCCATTACCAGCATAATAACTAATAATAATAACTTATTGATCTTTTCAAGCATCTTCTTCTCCTTTGTCTTTAATATTTGATTAAAACCTATCCTCAGATGGTAGGTTAATTATTTGATCAACATTATATTTAATGTTGCTAGCCCAACATGGCCTAGTTCGGTATTCAAAAAAGGGTCACTATCTAATTCTATTAAATAATGAAGAGTAGTAATCCTAAAATAAAATTCTAAATATTCATAGCCTTAATCTCACACTAAGCAAACCTTTTAATATTAGCCTACACTTTAAATATTGTAGCGAAATATATTAAAGCCTAGCTTAACTAAGCTCTGACACAGAATTCAACGCAAATCATATCACAATATTAACTTCAGTCAAGTCTTTCTTGAATAGGCATTAAGTCATGCTTTGATTCTAAATTAATGTTATAAATTTCAGACGAGCCTTACTCATAGTATTCTTAAAGCGGAAATATTTTTATAGGAATCATACCATTTTGTATAATATAGATTAATACAGATGTTATAATAACTTTTATAATTTCAAAACATATAAAACATCATACTTAATGCAAAATATTTCACTCTTAGTTATGGCAGCTGGTATTGGTTCACGCTTTGGAGGTTTGAAACAAATGGCTTCTATAGGATTAGATGGAGAATCAATTATTGATTATTCTGTTTATGATGCCATCGAATCTGGTTTCAACAAAGTAGTCTTTGTTATTCGTCGTGAATTTCAAAAAGAATTCAAGGAAAAAATTTCTAGAAAATATGCAGAAAAAATTCAGCTTGAATTTGCGTTTCAAGAATTGAATGATCTCCCAAAAGGATTAACGTGTCCAAGAGAGCGCAAATTGCCTTGGGGAACAGGTCATGCCATCTTATCTGCTTCAGATTTGATAAAAGAACCTTTTTGTGTAATTAATGCTGATGATTATTATGGTCGTGAGTCTTTTAAAAAAATAGTAGAATTTTTTTCTAAAGATTCTAAGAATTTAAGTATGGTCTATTTCAAATTAGGAAGAACACTATCACCTTATGGAGGAGTTAATCGTGCAATTTGCACATTAAATAATGGTTTACTTATGAATATAATTGAGAAAGAAAATATTCAAAATAATAATGGCATAATTATGTCTAATAACAAATCAAAACTAGATGAAGAATCGCCAGTATCATTAAATATGTGGGGATTCAGACCATTCATATTTGATCATTTAGAAGAAATGTTTATAAAATTTTTTAAAAAAAATGGAGATGATCTAAATAGTGAATTTTTAATACCTACAGTAGTAAATCATCTCATACAAACGCAAAGAGAAAAAGTTTTTGCTCTAAATAGTAATTCTAATTGGTTTGGCATTACTCATAAAGAGGATAGTCCATTCGTTGGAGCTGAGATACAGAAGATTGTTGATAATGGAGGATATCCAAAAGTATTATTTTAAATCTCTAAATATGACTAATAGGCATACAAATTCACAAGTGATTATGAAAGTATCACTCCTAATGTCAAAGTTATCCCAAATTTCAATATAATGATTCTACTGCATATTAGGTGCGCATAAGCCATGATATTCAGTGCAATTCTGTAGCACTTGCTATAAGTGGTAACTAGGCTTAAGATACTGTAGATATTACCTCGAAGAAATTATGCGCTAGCCAAGAAATTGCTAAGAACTTGGAATAAATCTTTTATCAATCAATTATTATAATTTAATATATTGATTAACGTTATAAATTGAATAATTTTATAATAAAAATATGAATAAACTAATCATTCTAAATAAAAACGATAACGTAGCCGTTACTCCTTTTGTTATTTCTCCACAAACAAGATTTGAGAACCAAGACATTGTCAGCGTTGATCCTATTCCATTTGGACATAAAATTTGCTTAAAGCCTATTAATAAAGGTGAGTCAGTAATTAAATATGATCAGATTATAGGATTTGCCTCAAAAAGCATAAAACCCGGAGAACATGTTCATTCTCACAATTTAGAATTTAAAGAATTTAATAGAGAGTTTGTAATTTCGGAGAATAATAATATTGCTACTGAAAAAAGCAATTTATTTTTTGATGGTATTCTTAGAGACAATGATGATGTCGCAACCAGGAATTATATAGGCATCATTAGTACAGTTAACTGCTCAGCAACGGTGAGCAAAATGATTGCTGATAAAATAAAGTATAGTAATGTCCTAAAAGATTACCCAAATATTGATGGTATTGTGCCTATTACTCATTCAACAGGTTGTGGCATGAATACAAATGGTGAGGGTATGCAAATTTTCCAACGAACGATCGATGGTTTTAAAAATCATCCTAATTTTTCTCATGTTTTTGTTATAGGCCTTGGCTGCGAAAGCGCACAAGTAAGTTTGTTTTTTGATTCAATGAAAAAACATAACCGTATTCATTTTTTAACTATTCAAGATGAAGGTGGTACAAAAAAAATAGTCGATAAAGTATTTGGTCAAATTCAAGATTTATTAAAAGATGCTAATAATATTAAAAGGACTCCTCAAGCAGTTCATCACTTAACTCTAGCTTTGCAATGCGGTGGTTCAGATGGTTATTCTGGAATCTCAGCTAACCCCGCTTTAGGTGTTGCTGCAGATATGCTTGTAAAACATGGCGGAAGTTCAATTTTGTCTGAAACTCCAGAAATTTATGGTGCAGAACATTTATTAATTAATAGAACTAGCAGCAAAGAAGTAGCGGATAAATTAATGCAAAAAATTGAGTGGTGGAAGCATTATACGACAATCAACAATAGTACGATGGATAACAATCCAGCACCTGGAAATAAAAAAGGTGGATTAACGACTATACTTGAAAAGTCATTAGGTGCTGTTGCAAAGGGAGGAAACTCAATTCTTAAAGACGTTTTAAGTTATGCGGAACCTTTAAAGAATAAAGGTTTTAATTTTATGGATTCACCAGGTTATGATCCTGTCTCTGTAACAGGCCAAGTCGCATCAGGCGCAAATGTAATTTGCTTTACCACAGGTAGAGGTTCTTGCTTTGGCTGTAAACCTGTTCCAAGTCTAAAACTCGCAACAAATACTACAATGTTTAACAGGATGAGTGAAGATATGGATGTTAATTGTGGAACAGTTATAGACGGGGAAGAAAACGTAGAAGAAGTTGGCAAAAGAGTTTTTGAACTAGTTCTTAAAACTGCATCTGGCAGTAAATCTAAAAGTGAACTCAATGGCTATGGAGATGAAGAATTTAACCCCTGGCAAGTAGGCGTGGTGATGTAAATATTATCTGATTATGGCTTAAATACCAAAGATCAGTCTAAGGTCAATTGCTCCCTTTTAGTATACAAGTTTAAGTAAATCCATATCTAAAACCATAAGAGTAACTGATTCCTGATAGTTTCAATAATACTAAAGTATTTTCTCACATTGCTTTTTTAAAAACAGTATTGAAATAAATAAAATAAATTTATAAAATTACTGTCTATTTTATTAAAATTTAACAAATTTATCTTTATTCGTACACCCTGCCACTACCATGACGGGAATAAGCGGACGATGGTTTACCGTGTAGCACATTTGATTCATTACCTGAGCTAATTTTTTACGCTACATTCAGCAGATATTATTCCTAACGGAACACGTCCAAGATTAGGTTTAGCTAAGAAAACAGAACCAATCTGCCTACGAGCAGGGCAAACTATCCACCTCTGAATATAAATTTAGTGTGCAAACTCAAAACCTCATTGCAGATATTTGTTTCTGAAACAATCAGGTTACAATATTTAGTTTTTGTGGTGTTTTGGAAATAATAAATAAATTGCGGGAATACGTTGGCTGGTTCTACTAAAATGATAGCTAAACGGTTGTATCACGCCGGTTACCAATTTACTTTTAGTTTTTAGATAGGTATTTATTTTTTACATAAACAGGGAGTGAGGAACTCAAGCTATCAGTTAGTTTTAAAAATTTAATAACTGTGCTAGGTTTCAGGTAGGAAGGCTGATTATATGCTACTCTAATCATGAATTAGTGGAAAACCAACTTAGTCCATGAGCTTTTAGCTCAATCAATTTAATGGATCCATTATTAGAGGAATTAGATCCGAATGAGTTTACATTTTAACTAGTACACACTTTATTTGAATAAGAAGTGATAAATTTTTCTACGTCTAGACGGTATGGAATAGGTTCAACTGCGCCAAAACCTATAGTAGAAAGTGCCGCTGCAGCATTAGCATACTGAGCAGACTCCAATGGATTCCGGTTTTTCAGCCATTCAGATAAAAAGGCGCCATCAAAAATGTCGCCTGCACCTGTCGCATCTGCAGTTTCTACTGTTTTACCAGGAATCCTGTGGAAACCGTCTTCAGTTCCCAAAAGAACTCCCTCAGCTCCAAGTTTTAGTGCTACTAACTTTGCTCCGTTTTTCAAGTAATAGTCAACAATCGCAGTTGGCTCTTTGAGGCCCGTTAGTAGAATTGAGTCTTCTAAACTTGGAAAAAGAAAGTCAACATAAGGAATAGTTTGTTGAATTGTCTCTCTTGCTTTGTCTAGAGACCAAAGTTTCAGTCGAAGATTTGTATCATAGGAGATAAGGACACTATTGTCTACAGCAATCTTAATTGAGGCATTCACAACATCGTTTGAGGATGAACTAATTGCTTGACTAATAGCGGAAAAATGTAGAAATTTTGCCGAAGCAATGTAAGCAGCTTGCACATTTTCAGGAGTTATTTGACTAGCGGCGGAATCTTTCCGAAAATAACTAAAGTGATGACCTGTTGAATCATGCGTCACAAAATAGATGCCAGTTGAAGCATTTGATATTTTGCTGACATGGGTGTGATTAACCCCTTCTCTATGCCACAATTCAAGTAATTGATCTCCAAAAAGATCATCTCCGACCAAACTTATAATTCCTGCTGAACTCCCTTGTCTTGCAATTGCAATCGCAACATTAGACACATCTCCTCCAAAACTTGAGTAAAATAAGTCTTTACCTTTTTCAGGTAGCTGATTTAACTCAATTAGAGCTTCACCAAGACAAACAATT
>Ga0209657_1001012_pt1 | contig 17650 bp, 15 predicted proteins | sample SaaInlV_100m_DNA_FD_184650 | JGI IMG/M metagenome (GOLD analysis project Ga0209657, IMG submission 184650) | Marine microbial communities from expanding oxygen minimum zones in the Saanich Inlet - SI037_S3LV_100m_DNA (SPAdes) (version 2) | ecosystem: Environmental > Aquatic > Marine > Intertidal... | reverse complement strand
TCACTTCCCTTATTTGATGATAAAGAATCCTGCTTCTTTCGTCCTGTCATCTTAATTATACTATTATATATTGAAGAAGGCTGAACTTGTTTAGGTTCTGACCATCCAGCTTGTCGTTTTGTCCTTCCTTTAATAACTTGTTTCTTGCTAACTTTCTTAGCTGCATATCTTGTTACTTTAATTCCGTTTTCTTTATATGTTCTTTCGATTTTCATTATGTGCTCCTGTTTCTCAATTGTTAATATATATATTATAACACAGGATTCAACATATGTCAACAAAAAAGCGCCATTATTTTAAAAAAAAATGCGCCCGTAACTTGTTGTATTATAAGGAGTTCCCCATCCAATTAGGTAACCCCTTATAATACAACGAGTTACAAGATCCTTTGTTTACAATAGGTTATGGGATTCTTAAATTAATTTTTTTTAATGTTATAAATATAAGGGAAAATAACTACATTTCTGAGAAATATATGGGGTATAAATATATGCATAAGTCTTATAAATATATAAGAAGGTTATTACATAACTAGGGGATAATAGAATTATGAAAACGTATACTACATTGATGGAGGAGAAGCCTAAGAAATGGTCTGACATCAAGGATAAAGCAACTAAGAAAGAAGCGTCAGGATTTCTCAAAGCTTTGGATAAAGGACAGGTACTTGGTTATAGTGCTGAGCATCAAGAATTTTATATCTATGATTCTGAAAAGGATTTCACTGATGCACAGAAGGGCACCAAAGGTAAGGCAATGAATTGGATAAAGGTAGAAGGATGGATTCGCCACGGTGAAAGAATGAACGAGGTGTACACACCCGGTAACTTCAATTTCAAAGCAGCTGTCAAGACTGGTATGCTAGATAAATTTGATGAGGCACCTATCCTATCCTTGAAGAAGAAAGGTTGGATGGTTTATGAGTTTCTTTTAACCAGCAAAGGATTTGAACTTACGCTGGTAGATAAAAGTGGAAAGAAAAAGATGTTTACAGACAAGCGTCCTGACTTAGTACTTAAACAAGCTGACAAGAAACTTAAATGACAAAGACAAAGAATTTAACTGCTAAGCGTGAGACTGTAAAGAAGGTTACTTCCATTGGTCATTCCAAACGAAGTATGCCTAAGAATAAGAGTAAGCGACGAAGTTGGAAACGATATAGAGGACAAGGGAAGAGACGCTAATGGCATTATATACAAAACCCCTTTCTACTAATACTAGGACTTGGGCGGATTTAGATCTAGACTTTATAGCACATCCTGTCACTAAGGATATAGTATTAAAAAGAAATGTAGAAGCTATCAAGAGGTCAGTAAGAAATCTTGTATTGACTAATCCACATGAGAGACCTTTCCATCCGGAAATCGGAAGTGGCATTAGAGGTATATTGTTTGACATGGTATCTCCTACTACCGCTGTCGTTCTGCAATCTGCAATACGACAGGTGCTTACTAATTTCGAACCTAGAATAGTTATAGAAAACATAGCCGTGTTGGGTGATATAGATAAGAACGGATATTATGTTACAATACAATTCCAACCGATCAGTACGCCTGACCCCGTAGTGGTTGAATTATTTTTAGAGAGGTTAAGATAGTATGCCATCATCAAATAAGATTAAAGTAACCGATTTAGAATTCGATCAGATTAAATTAAATTTAAAAAGTTATCTATCCGCACAAACTCAATTTCAAGATTATGATTTTGAAGGTAGTGGTATGTCGGTGCTGATTGACCTACTTGCCTATAACACGCATTACACAGGTTACTATGCCAACATGCTTGGCAATGAAATGTTTCTGGACAGTTCCTCATTAAGAGAATCTGTTGTGTCTCATGCAAAGCATTTAGGTGTCACACCTTCCTCGGTTAAAGCTTCTGTAGCTAAACTTGATTTTACATTTACTCCGAGCAGTTCACCAATATCCCTTACGATAGAAAAGAATACAAAGTTTAAGTCAAACATAGATGGACAGAATTATACTTTTGTAACGAATAAGACAACAAGTGTTCCTCGTTCGGGTACAGGCACCTATGCGGCGACTGGTGTAGAGATTACGGAAGGAAAGATATTAAATAAGTCATATACGGTTCTTGCTAGTGATACTGGCCAACGATTTATTCTTCCAAATAAAAATATAGATGTTGATACGATTAGTGTTACTGTTCAGAACTCATCTAGTGATTCAACAGTCTTTACTTATACGGATGGTAATGCCCAAGACGTAACCACAATCAAAGGTACAGATCGTGTTTTCTTTATACAGGAAATAGAAGATAAGAAATATGAATTAACCTTTGGTGATGGTGCAGTAGGTAAACAACTATCAGATGGCAATGTTATTTTTATTGAATATATTGTTACTAATGGAGCCCTTGCAAACAAGGCAAGTGTATTTACTGCTAGTGGTTCTGTGGCTGGAGAGAATGCTGGTGACTATACAATGGTTACAAATACTAATGCAATAGGTGGTGCGGATATTCAAACCATCTCTTCACTTAAATGGCAGGCACCGAAATTATATCAAGCACAGAATAGGGCAACAACAAGAGATGATTATAAAGCTATTTTGTTAGAGGAAAGACCTGACATAGAATCTATTACTGCGTATGGTGGAGAGGATGCAGATCCTGTTCAATATGGAAAAGTTTTTATTGCAGTAAAGCCTGCAGGAAATACAACCTTCACAAATATTGCAAAGAAAGATATTGAAGATAACGTACTTAAAAAAGCAAATGTAGTTACAGTCATACCTGTAATTATTGATCCTATATTTATTTACCTGCTATTGGACGTTACTGTAAACTATGATCCTATTACAAACTTGACTGATGAGAGTACTTTGAAGACTAACATTAATACTGCAATTCAAAGTTATTATCAAATCAATTTAGAAAAGTTTGATCAGAAGTTTAGATACTCTACATTGACACAGGATATAGATAATACAAACGATAGTATTAGAAATAATAAAACAAAGGTTAAGTACCAACAAAGGATTGCTATCGAAACATTAGATACACCTATCACATATACTTTAAATTTTAATAATGCTTTGTATCATGGTGCTTTAAGTAGTAGTGCCTTTAAAGCTACGGATGGTAATACCTATACACTATGTGATGATACTGTTGGGAATGTTAAAGCGGTTAAATTAAATTCAGGTGGTACTTGGACTGGTGATGTACATAAAATGGCTTCCGGTGTTTTACATACCGGTGAATATCATTTTGGCACGGATGTCCATAGTGCGACCAGTCAATTGTTAGATGAATTTATTACACCAGATGGTTCTACGAATTATGGAACTATTGATTATGATACTGGAAAAGTTGTTCTGACTAACTTCAGACCTGTTCTTATTACAGATGGTAATGACTATATTAAAATAACAGTTACGCCAGAACAAAACAATTCAGACATTACACCTTTGAGAGAACAGATATTAACATATGATGTAACAGACACAGAGGCAATAGTTATTAATATGGTAGCAGAGACAATTTAATATGGCCACAGTATCCCCAAATCAACCAATACATCCAATACTGGATGAACGCATAAGTGTAAAGGTAGAAGGACAGCTTCCTGATTTTGTAAAACAAGATCATGCTACCTTTGTTTCTTTCCTTGAGGCGTACTATGAGTACATGGAGCAGAATGGAAAGCCTTATGAGATTGTTGGCAATCTGCGACAGTATGCTAATCTAGATGCAACGACGACTGAGTTTCTAAATTATTTTAAAAAGCAATTTGCAAAAGACTTACCGGAAGCTATCTTTGCTAATGCTAATAAGCCATTTGTCTTAAAGCATCTCAGGGATTTTTATAGATCGAAAGGTAATGAGAAATCATTTCGATTTCTTTTTAGATTACTTTATAAAGAAGAAATAGATTTTTATTATCCTAATAAAGATATGCTTCGTGTATCTGATGGTAAGTATACGAAGAATAAAATTGTTCGTGTAGTTGATACAAGTAGTAATGATGCGGTCTTTGATTTATTAGGTAGGAAGATTAAAGGAACAACGTCGGGTGCTTCTGCATTAGTAGAAACAATATTAAAAGAACATGTTGGTGCGTTTGTTGTATCTACGATTTTTCTTTCTAATGTGAATGGAACCTTTTCACCCTATGAAACTATTACAGATGATATTAAAACATTTATATTAGGTGGAATGGTTACCGGTGCTACTATTACTGCATCGGGTAATAATTATACTAAGGGCACCGTTATTCCTATGTCAGGTGGTGGTACATCTGCTGCAGGCGCTTTTGTTTCTATTGATGATTTGTCTACTGGGTTTATCAAATCAATTATTATTAATAGTGGTGGTAGTGGTTATTTAGTTGGGGATAAGTTAACAGTTAATAATGTTGGCATGATGGACATTGATGGAAGGACTGCTAGCTTCTTAGTGAAGACTGTTGATGGGTCTGGAAGTGTGACTGGTATTACAATAGAAAGTGCTGGTCGCGGTTATATGTCTTTACCTACAGTATCAGGTGGAAGTGGAAATGGTTTATCTGTAACATTGAAGGGTGAGGGTATAGGTGGTATTAAAACTTTAAAAGTTGTTAATAATGGTTTTGGTTATGTGTCCACACCAATATTAGATTTATCAGGAATGGGTGATGGTACTGCATCAGCAGTCACTGTTGTTTCTAGTTATGAAAATGAACATAATAAACAATTCATTGGTGATGATGGATTTCTTTCAGCTACTAAATATATTCAGGATAGTTATTACTACCAATTATTTTCTTATGTGTTAACATCCAGTCGTCCTATTTCTGAATGGAAGGACATTGTTAAGAGAACAGCACATCCTGCTGGTCTTGCGTTGTTTGGTAATATACAATTTACGTCTAATATTACTACACCGTTAAGTATTACTGGTATTCCTGAAAGACGTCATTATACAATTGTATTTCATCAAGGAACTATTACACCACCTGTTGTTGCCGATCTTAAAGTTGATTCCTGTGAGGGTGAACGTGTATTGGTATTCTTGCCTGATTTAGATTATCGTTCAATAACTGAATCTGAATTATTAGATCCATTAGCACCACAAGGACATGGTGCTACTGAAGATTGGGGATATATAACTGCACAGACATCAACATCAGATGATTATGGATTGACAATACAAAGTTCGTGGTATGTAGCACCTACCAAATGTCAAATCTATGAAGTTGATTTAGCAATACAGTATCTCCGGACGTTAGGTGATTATGATGATTATCTTATTCTCCATACAGATGTAACTTCCAATGAGAACTATGGTTTAATAACCAGTGCTTTAACATCAACTGATGACTTTGGTATCCTTACCGGAAGTACACAGAATACTACTCAATTAAGATTAGGTCCTTTGAAGAGAGGAATAGATCGTAACAAGTTTAAAAAGCAAGGTGGTTTTAGTCAGGTGATTGGGGTAGGTATACAATCAGGTACTGGTATTGGTAGCTTTGGTCATAATAGGATAGTTGATATGACATGGTTTGGTGGTTTGAAAACTAGGAATCTTAATAACGCCACAATTACCCAATATTTAAATGGTAATGAAAATTCAGCTTTACCTCCACCACCATCGTAAATATATCGAAACAACTTAAATAAGTATTATAAATAAGTATAACATATAACACAATCTAAAGGGAAATAGAGTATGAGTGCAATAATCAATAACAGCTTTCGTAAATTTAATGCGGATAATTTTATATCCGCATTTGGTACAAATTCAATTTATCTGATGATAGGTAAGAATACCCCGTGGTCTGGTAATAGTGCTGGTGAATATGCAGATGGTTCTTATTCTGATACTAATGTTCCTATTCCTTTGGATACAGGTGTTGCTCCTTTTATCCACCACGATGCTAGGATTGCCGCGAAGTTAGTACCTTCAACAGATGTATCACATGTCCTCAAGAGAATAGATTGGACAACAGGAACAGTGTATCCTGAATATAATCATTTACAAGATGATATTATCGATACGGACTTCTTTGTATTCACAAGTGCTTATAGAGTATATAAGTGTATTTCAAATAATAGTGGTGTTTCTTCTACAGTAGAACCTACTGGAGTAAGTACAGATATTATTACTACCTCACCGGATGGATATAGATGGAAGTTTATGTATGAAGTACAACAATCAGATGTATTGAAGTTTATTACTACTGACTGGATTCCAGTAAGAGCACCGGGCATAGTTGGTACTGATCAAGCAAACGTTGAAACGGTTGCTGTGGATGGTGCATTGGATCATATCGATGTACTTAGTGGAGGTACGAATTACAAATATAATACTGGCACAGCTGCTGGTGGTGGAGCAACGACAATTACTTTAGATGCAAATGCTTCAACCGCCGACGATTATTATAATGATATGCAAATCTTTATATTGACAGGACCCGGTGAGGGTGAGATTAAAACTGTTACAGATTATACTGGTTCTTCTAAAGAGGCAACAGTGGCAGCATGGTCTACACCCCCAGATGCGACTAGTACTTATTCCCTTGCACCAACAGTAGCAATTGCATCTTCAGATGGTAATAGTGCTGTCGCAAGAGTTGGTGGTGTTAGTAATGGTGCTATCCAATCAGTGGTGATGGTAAATAGAGGAGTTTTATATCGTTCTTCCACTTGTACTATTACAAGTGGTGGAGGCGCGGCTGCATCTCTTATAGGAAGAGTTGGTCCTAAAGGTGGACATGGTTCTGATGCAGTTGCTGAATTGGGAGGAGCATTTGTAATGTTAAATATTAGGTTGATAGGTAATGATGGTAATGACTTTCCAGTTGGAGATGATTTTAGAAAAGTACATTTACTTATTAATCCTACTACAGGAAATACAACCCCGCCTACACTAGCGACAGGTACTACTTATGATAGTACGGAGATAGATGAGGATAGTGGAAAAATCATTTATACTGAATTCAGAGCACCGATCAGTCGAGCTTCTGATTCAACAGAAGATATAAAAATTGTTGCCGAATTCTAAAAATCGAGATAGGGAATTATGTCAAATAAAATTACTATAAATCTGAATCAATCGCCATACTTTGATGACTTTGATGAAAATAAAAATTATCATCAAGTCCTTTATAAGCCCGCATTACCAGTTCAAGCAAGAGAACTCACCACAGAGCAAAGCATCTTAAGAAATCAAATTAAGAATTTTGGTGACCATGTTTTTGTAAATGGTTCCAAAGTTACTGGTGCTGAGACTATTCTTAATTTGGATTTTGAATATGTTAAATTGCAACAGCAGTTTAATAGTGTTGATATTGATGTAACTTTGTTTGCTGGCAAGACAGTTGTTGGTAGTCAGTCTGGTACAAGAGCACTTGTATTATTTAATAGTGCCCTTGATACATCAACTGGTGACCCTGATGTAATTTTTGTAAAATATATTACAGGAGGTTCTCTTACCCAACAAGTGCAAGGTATCCAAATTAACGATGGGGGCAGTGGATATATAACTGCACCGACTGTTACTATTTCAGGTGGTGGTACTGGTACAGGTGCAACTGCTACATCTACTATTGCTAATGGTACGGTTATCAGTGTTGATATTACTAATAAGGGTTCAGGATATACTTCGACGCCAATTCTTACATTATCTGGTGGTAGTGGAACAGGAGCGTTTGGTACTATAACATTATCAACGGCCGCAACCTTTATGGCAGGGGAAAGAATCAGCGCTACAGATGGAAGTATATCAGCGACTGCTTATGATGCATCACCAACAGGTAAAGGTTCTGCTGTTGCTATCACTGAAGGTATATTTTATATTAATGGTAACTTTATTAAGATCGCCGAACAGATACTTATATTAGATAAGTTTTCAAATGCACCATCATATAAAATTGGTGTCAGTGTTGCCGAGACAATTGTAAATTCTGGAACGGATACTACATTGTTGGATAATGCACAAGGCTCGCATAACTTTGCGGCACCGGGTGCAGACAGATTAAAACTTCTATTATCATTAGCTAAGAAAATTTTAACATCAACTGATGATACAGACTTCTATGAAACATTAAGAGTCAAGGATGGTATTAAACAAAGGGATATTAATATTCCAATCTATTCTGTATTGGAAGAAACATTTGCAAGACGAACATTTGATGAGTCTGGTAGTTATACAGTAAAGGCTTTTAACATTCAAGTAAAAGATCATCCGTCTGATTCAACTAAATTTATTGTTCGATTAGATCCCGGTAAAGCATTTGTTGAAGGGCATGAATTTGAAACAATTATATCTAAGGACATAACCTTAAACAAAGCAAGAGACTATGTCAATGTAAATAATTTTGATCGCCTAATGCAATATGGTAACTATACTGTTGTCAAAAGTTATGAAGGGTTGTTTAATATTACAACTCATCAGGAAGTTGATTTGCATAATTTGACATATACAAATATTAATAAAGGAACACCAGCATCATATGCGGCTAGTAAAATTGGTACAGCAAAGGTAAGAAATATTGATTATGTTTCCGGTACGGGTGCAGTACAAGTTCTGAATATGTATTTGTATGATATTGCAATGACTAGTACTACGGCGACCTTTGCAGATACGGAATGTATACATGTTCCTGTAGATGCATCAACAACACCTGTTGCTACTATTGCGAATTGTGATATTGATGATTCAGGTAAAATGGGTGGTGTAGTAGGTGGTGATACAAAATTATTTGAAACCTCTGATAATAGTTTAGTATTTAAATTACCTCAGAAAACAATTAAAACCATTCGTGATGATAGTGGTGTTATCGATACTAGTTATACAATCAAAAGAGTTTTCGAAAATGTAGCTTTCGCGGGTGGTGTTGCTTCTATAGCGACCGCTGGATCTACAGAAACATTTAAAGGAAGTGGTATTTTAAGTGACAGTAATAAAAAAGAATTTTATACCACTACAGTAAAGACTGCAGGCACATCTGGTTTGGCTGTTGGAGAACAAGTTGCCTTTGATGGTGGTGGCCAGACAATAACTGTTAATGCACCAAGTAATACTACTATTACGTTTAATGATAATACTGGTTCAAATAGTTTTACTGCAGATATTATTGCAACTATTAATATCGACAGCAAACAGGAAAAGGTTAAGACGCTTGTAAAGAGTCATACGCTAACAGTTGCCTCACCTAATACAACTAATTTAAACTTTGATGATTTAGCAATATCCGATATTTATAAAATGTATGGTATATTTGATTCCGGTGATCCTGCCGTTGATGCAACGTTGCCGACATTAACTTGTGCCTCGGATAATCTTGGATTAAGTGCTGGTGAAATAATTACTGGTGCTTCTTCTGGGGCGACGGGAATAGTAGTTGATGGTGATTCTAGCCTAACAGAGATTACTTATATTCCTTTATTAGGAATATTTGTTGCTGAGGATATTACAGGCGGTGAGACTGGATATACGAGAACTGTTCAATCTGTATCCGCGGGTGATACAAATGTAATGTCAAGATATGAATTGGATAATGGCCAACGAGATAACTGGTATGATCATGGACGTATAAAATTAAAAGCTGGCGAGGCAGCACCGGCTGGAAGAATAGCAATAATTTTTGATTACTTTACCCATGCTGGTAATGGTTATTTATCAGCGGACTCTTATACAGCCGCAGTTGGTTATGATAATGTTCCAAAGTATACTTCACCAGTAACTGGTGATGAGGTTGAATTGCGTGACTGTGTTGATTTTAGACCTCGAAGACAGGATGGGGCAACGTCAGTACAAAATATAGAAATACCATTTCCCAATACTAACTGGTCAGCTGATTATAGTTATTATCTTCCAAGAGTGGATAATGTTTATTTAAGCAGGGAGAAACTATTCGGTGTAAATGAAGGTATTCCATCGTTGCATGAAATACCACCTCCACGATTAAATGGAACAATGAATTTATATTCGATTCATATTCCTGCATATACGTTTAAAGCAAAAGATGTTATGTCATTGTATATTGAAAACAAACGATATACAATGAGGGATATTGGTAAGTTGGAAAAACGATTAAGCAATGTTGAATACTATACTTCACTTTCACTTCTTGAAAAGGAAGCTGAGTCATTAGTTATTAAAGATACTGCTGGCTTAGATAGATTTAAAAATGGTATTCTAGTTGATGGTTTTAATGGTCATAGTATTGGCAACATTCTATCTGCTGATTATAAATGTTCAATAGACTTTGATCAGAAAGTATTAAGACCACCATTTCAATCTAACATCACAGACCTTTCATATATGGCAGCACCTGCTTCGATTGGTGTACAAAAGACAGGTGATTTAATTACATTGCCATGGACGGCAAAAGAATTTATTAGTCAACCAACTGCAAGTAAATCTGTTAACATTAATCCCTTTGCTGTATTGGCTTGGATTGGAGTAATTGATTTAGAACCACCAAACGATAATTGGATTGATACAACTACTAGACCAGACGTTGTTGTTAACCTTCAAGGTGAGAATGATGGCTGGGCTGCATTGGTTGGTTTAGGATTTGGTACCCAATTTAATGATTGGGAAACAATTAATGGTACGGGTAGAGAAACTGTTCTAGCATCTTCAACAGGACGATCAGGACGAGCTATAGTACAAACACAAACTGTTCAAAATACAACATTAGAAACAAGAACTGGTATTCGAAATGAAATTACAGGAACTGATACTGTTCGAAATAGTATTGGTGATAGAGTAGTTGATGTTTCTATTATCCCTTTTATTAGGGCAAGAGACATAACGGTAGCTGTAACGGGAATGAAACCTAATACAAGAGTCTATCCATTCTTTGATAGTGAGGACGTTGCATCATATTGTACTCCTAGTGGTGGTTCAATAGGCGATGCTATCTATACAGATGATTCTGGTTCAGTTGCTAATCTAACTTTTTCTATTCCTAATTCAGATACATTAAGATTTAGAACTGGTGAACGACAATTCCTCTTAGTTGATAATACTCAAGGTGATTTAGTTACCGCATCAACCTATTCAGAGGTAACCTATCAAGCACAAGGATTATTACAAACACAAGAAAATGTTATTGTATCAACGAGGGTTCCTCGAGTTCAACAATTTGGTATGGGCTCTGCGACGGATTTCAGAACACAATCAAATACATTTACAAGGTCAAATGTTATTGGATGGGTTGATCCGCTAGCAGAAACATTTCTTGTTGACCAAACATTATATCCAGATGGTATCTTTATTAGTGATGTTGATTTATTCTTTAAAACAAAAGATACAGATGGTCTGCCAATTTCTTTGCAGATCAGGGATACACTGAATGGTTATCCTGCACAAACAATTTTACCATTCTCGGATGTTAGTTTAACACCTGATCAAGTCAGTATAAGTGAGGATGCAAGTGTTGCTACTAAATTTTCATTTCCTGGCCTAGTCTATTTACAACCGGGTGAGTATGCAATTGTTGTATTAAGTAATAGTTTAAAATATGAAGCATACATTGCTGAGACTGGTGAAAATATAATTGGTACTAATAGAAAAGTTTCTGGACAGCCATATGCAGGTTCATTGTTTAAATCACAAAATGCCTCTACATGGACTCCTAATCAGAATCAGGATTTAACATTTGTAATGAATAGAGCAGACTACACAATTAATGCTACAGCAGAAGCGGTGTTTAGAAATGCTTCTAATACTCCTGAGGTTAAGGCAGACCTTGTTCAAATTATACCTGAAGAAATTGTTATGAATAATACCGCCATCACGTGGGGTATAAAAATGACTGATATGGCTACAACAACTTTAGATACTAATTATACAAATGTTACGCAAAAGACAAATTATAAATTACCAGCACAGAGAAGAATAACTACTACTGCTGGAAGTTATGAATCAAAGGCTACTCTTACAAGTGGTAGTTCACATATTTCTCCAGTTATAGATACTGCAAGGAATAGTGTTATTACTATTGAGAATCTTATAAATAATGTAACGACAAATGAAACCAATCCAGAGGGTGGAGATGCAATTGCAAGGTATATCACACGTCGGGTTAATCTGAAAGATGGATTTGATGCGACTGATTTAAACGTACATTTAACTGCAATTAGAGAAGCAGGAAGTACTATAGGAGTTTATTATAAAGTTCTATCACAATATGATACACAAACTTTTGATGAGAAATCATGGACATTGATGAATGAAATAACAAACATTAATAGCGTTTCTGGATCGGATACTGAAGATGAATATTTGGAATTAGAATTTTCACCAGCAGGTATTAATGCGAATTATATTTCTAACCTCGTTACTTATGATTCATTTAAAACGTTTGCTATTAAAATTGTAATGACCTCTGCCAGTACAACTAAGGTTCCTTTGATTAAAGATTTACGTGTTATAGCATTGGCATAATATGGAAAAAAAATATGTTCGTGATTTAAATTCAAAAGCGATTTTGCAAAGTGATAGGGCAGCTCTGGATAATTATCGAGCCGCGAAGAAGAAAAAAGAATCAGAGATAAATGTTATAAATACTTTGGTAAAGGATGTGGAAGAGATTAAAAAAACTTTGCGTCAGTTACAGAAAGACCATAATTAAAAAGGACATAGACAATGGCAAAACTAGTCAAAAGACGAAGGGGTACCACAGTAGAACATAGCACCTTTATCGGTGCCGAGGGCGAGATAACTATTGACTTAGATAAGGACACCGTTGTCGTACATGACGGTAACACCCAAGCTGGATTTCCACTTGCGCGCGAAGATTTAAGCAATGTTACACTTACCAATAGAATCGGCATTACAGAACTTAATGTCAGTGATGGAGCTGCTAATCAAGTATTGCAGACCGATGGTTTAGGCACATTAACATTTACTACTATTGATGCATCAACTGCTGCTGTCGGTGGTGACTTATCCGGTACAGTAGGAAATGCACAGATTGTTGCAAACGCAATAACGAGTAATGAATTGTTAGATGATGCTGTGACGTCAGGTAAGATTATTAATGGTGCAATAACATCTGATAAGATTGCAACGGATGCTATTTCGACTATTAAAATTTTAGATGACGCTGTAACGACAGGAAAGATTATTAACAATGCAGTAACATCTGAGAAGATTCCAGACAATGCTGTTATTAATGCCAAGCTTGATGCAAATTCTGTAACAACTGCTAAAATTCTTGATGCTAATGTAACGGCACCAAAGCTCGCAACCAATGCAGTTGAGACTGCCAAAATAGCTGACGCACAGGTAACTGATGTAAAGATTGTTGACATGTCTGCAAGTAAACTTACGGGTGCGCTACCTGTACTTGACGCAAGCAATTTAACAGACATGCCTTATGACATGGCTTTCGCTGGCGCCTATGATGCTGCGATGGTAGAAATAGATGCTGTTGTGGGTAAATATGGCGAACTAGTTATGTCCCGTACAGGCGACTACGTAGGGGAAGCTGGTTATATAGATGTAGCACCAACTGGTAGTACTTTAATTTTAGATATCCTAAAAAACGGTTCATCGATTTATTCTACTAAACCCATTTTTGCTATTGGTAATAATGTCTTAACATCGGGCATTTTAAATTCAAGCTCAGCTTCATTTCAATCGGGTGATAGAATTACATTTAAGACTACTCAAATTGGTAGTTCCACTGCTGGACGAGGTATTAGATTTACATTAAATGGAAAGGTTTAAAATTATATGAGTTTTCTATTATGTCCTAAATATATTGGAAGTCGGGGTTCCGGTTTTGAAATTAATAACCTGAGTGTACCCGGCAATGAAAATTTTTATACCTCCGGTGGTATTAATTATAAGTCTGTCTGGTTTGATTCTTCTGGTACTATAGAAATAACAGATGATGGTGTTGTTGATATTATGGTAGTTTCAAGCGGCGGTGGCGGAACGGGTTCTACAAGCTCGCCAGAAGGAGGTATGTTTGGCGGCGGTGGTGGAGCGGGTGGAATGGTTGTACAAAGCAACGTTAATGTAATTGCTGGAACGGGGACAATGACAGTTGGAGGAGGTTCTGCGGTAGGAGTATCCGGTCAAAATTCATCAGTGTTGTCAAGTTTATTTAGTGGTGTAACACAATCTATAGGTGGTGGAACAAATGCTCAACCCGGAGGTTCGGGTGGTGGAGCAAATGTAGGAAATCATGGTGGGGTAGCAGGGGCGCCCGGAACACCGGGTCAAGGAAATCCAGGTGGCTCAGCACCAGATAGAGATAGTAATTCGCAAGGCGGCGGCGGGGCAGGCGGCGGCGCGGGGGCACCGGGGGGTCCATCAAGCCGAAGTTCGGGGGGCGCAGGTGGCCAAGGTGATGGTAATAGTTATAGAACAGGTAGTGTTATAAATTACGCAGGTGGTGGCGGCGGATGCTCAGGCCATTATGGAATTCAAACTCGAGGCGCGGGTGGTTTGGGTGGCGGTGGTGGAACTATGAATTCCGCGCAATGGCACGGTGACTCAAATACCGGAGGCGGCGGTGTGGCAGGTGGCGGCCAAGGGGGATCGGGTTATATTGTTGTGAGGTATAATTTAGCCCAACCTTAAAAATATATATTATATGAAACACTTTTTGATTATAGATGATTTTTATACCTTAGACGAACAACGTGTAATTTGGCAAGAACTTGATTTTTATTATCAGCAACAATTATTTCAAGCAGATAATAAGAGTGGTACAAGGTATGGCACTGCAACACATAATGGTAAGCCATTAGCACAATTAAACAGAATTTATTTGGAAGAATTATATTCACCAGAACATAGATCCAAATCAAACATATTAAATGTATATAAAAAAATAGTATCAAAAGAAGTTGTAGAAGATTATAAAAGAGTTACACCAGCAGGAAAGCAATTTGAGATAACAGATAATGATTGTTCGGTAATTAGTTATTATGATAATGGAGATAAATATGCTGAGCATTTTGATGCGTTTATGCACACTGCTATAATATGGTTTTTTAAAGAACCAAAAAGATTTGAAGGTGGGAATTTAAGATTAACAGAATTAAATGAAACGATTGAGTGCATGCATAATAGATTGATAATATTTCCAAGTTATTATTCACATGAGGTGGATGAATTAAAATTAGATGAGAAGTATAGGAATAAAGGTTTAGGTAGATTTAGTATAACCCATTTTTACAGTTCGAGTAAATAAACATATGGCACATTTTGCAGAGATTGATGAAAACAATGTAGTACTACGAGTAATAGTAGCCGAACCAGAATTTATGGCTGAGGGTCATTTGGGAGATCCTAGCAATTGGATTCAGACCTCTTATAATACACGCGACGGCAAACATTATGGAGCCAATGGTGAAGAAGATGATGGCACACCATTAAGATATCGGTATGCAGGCATAGGTATGATTTATGATTCTGTTGCTGATGTTTTTCATTTCGCTCAACCATACCCATCATGGACATTTAATAATACTACATATGATTGGCACCCACCAATACCTTATCCAGATGATGATGATGGTACGTATTACTGGGATGAAGCAAATGAAGCATGGGCTGATGAAGATACATATCATGGCGAAGGTGGTCGTCATGGAAATGACAGTTCTACTTGGAACTACGAATAATAAAAGGAAAATAATATGTCAGCAATAGTCGTAAACACTACAGATACTTTTGATCAATGGAGACTTAAAACTAATCAGCTCGCAGTTGATGTTGATGATGCTATCAGAAATACTGTGGAAGATTTGACACCGCAGTTGGGTGGAGACCTGGATCTAAATACAAAGGATATTACTGGAACAGGTGATATTAATATTACAGGAGATATACAAGCGTCGGGGAATTTGACCGGTGGTGGAGATTTGACTGGTGGTGGAATAACTATTACAACGGCTGGTGATATAACTTCATCAGCATTTAATGTTGTTGCGTCTTCTGGTAATATGTCCGGTACGAACTGGTCTTATGATGGCGCGACTAGTAGTATAACTATTACTGGTAATTATACTGGTACTACGTTCAGTGGTGATTTGAACGGTACAGTTAATACTGCTACAACTGGTACTACACAAGCTGCTAGTGACAATTCAACAAAGATAGCAACGACTGAATATGTTGATACTGGCATTGGTAATATTACACTTACAATACCTGCTCTAGCTGATACTACAATAACAAATCCAGCACATCAACATTTATTAATGTTTGATACTGGTACATCAAAATGGACAAACTCATCCATCTTGGCAGCGGGTGTTCCGAATCAATCGTTTACAGTAGCGATGGCAGTTGCATTGGGATATTAATTATAAATATTTGTAACAAAATTTAAAGGATAATGTAATGGCTAACGATTTTAAAAATGCACACAAACAAAATGTAACGACTATCACTGATGTCTATGAAGCTCCTGCAGGAAAGGCAAGTATTGTACTTGAGATGGATGTTGCTAATACAACTACTTCCCTCACCACAGTATCAGTACAAGTGACTGATGCCTCTAATTCTTCCACACAAACTTATTTAGTTAAGAATGCTCCTTTGCCAACTGGCGGTACATTGCAAGTTGTTTCAGGACAGAAAGTTATATTAGAAGCGGGTGACAAGATTCAAGTAACCGCAGCAGGTGCGGTTGATATTGTTGCAGCTGTTTTGGAAGATGTTAATACTTAAAGGATATAAGATATGCCATATTTAGGAATTTCGCCAGCGCCATTTGGTTCACCAGAAACTTTCGAAGATGTTTTTGCAGGACCTTTTTCGGTGCCGCAAAATGTATTTACCCTTAATAAAGATGTAACGGGTGAGGCGGATATTATTGTTTCAATCAATGGTGTTATGCAGCATGGTGGTTCATACCAGATAGGTGGTACAGGAAATAGAACACTTACACTTGATAACAATTGTGTATTAAATGATGAACTAAGGGTTTTACATTTAGGATTTAAAGCTGTTAGTATTAATACAGGTGCGCCTGATAATAATTCTGTATCAACACAAAAATTAACAGCTAATGCGGTTGAGGAATCAAAAATAGCAGACGATGCTGTGACAGGAATAAAAATTGCAGACGGTGCGATTTCTGCTAATCATATTAATGCGTCATTGTCACTTGCGGGTCCTTCGCTTGGTGCAAGTAGTATTATAAGAACCAATGCTAAGACTATAGACGAGAGTATTGTATTTGCTGGAAACGAAAACGGAATGACTGTGGGTCCTATTACCATATCTGCAAATTATTCTGTAACAGTAACTAGTGGCAGTACATGGACAATTGTATAAGAGGATATAACAAATGGCTTCAACCTTAAAAGTAGATCAGATTGAGACTCCGAGTGGTGTTGGTAATATATCATTTGCACAACCACTAAGTGGTGATGGTAGTCAACTAACTGGTGTTCCTTTCAGCATGCCTGGTCTAACCGCAGGTGATGTTTTATATTATGATGGAACTAGTTGGGCTCGCTTACCAAAAGGAATTGCTGCTGAAGTTTTAACAATGAATGCAGGTGCAACAGCACCTGAGTGGGGTACGGGTGGTGGAATTTCAGAACCTGCTTCTTCAGCAACAGGTGATGTTCTTTATTATAACGGAACAAATTATGTAAGATTAGCAAAGGCATCTGATGGTGATTTACTAACACTTGCTAGTGGTCTTCCAGCTTGGGTA
>Ga0209657_1001002_pt1 | contig 17681 bp, 21 predicted proteins | sample SaaInlV_100m_DNA_FD_184650 | JGI IMG/M metagenome (GOLD analysis project Ga0209657, IMG submission 184650) | Marine microbial communities from expanding oxygen minimum zones in the Saanich Inlet - SI037_S3LV_100m_DNA (SPAdes) (version 2) | ecosystem: Environmental > Aquatic > Marine > Intertidal... | reverse complement strand
CGCGGCGGTTGCATGTTACGCAGATTCCAGTGCGGTGATCTTGGCCTCTGCTGCTTCGAGGCGGGTCTGTAACTCTTGGACGACTTTGAGTCCAATCTGAGACAATACAGAATATTTTGCACTTTTCGTCGTGGTGCCTAAGTCAATCAACTCCTTTTCAGTTACCTCAACTTCGTTGCCGTCTAAGTCAGTCGTATATGTCGGGTTGCCGTCCTCGTCCAATACAGGTACTTGACGCTCTTCGGTGTCGTTAGACTCAGAAACCAGACCGGGAAAAACCGTCTCCAACTCTTGGGCTACTACTCCGAATTGCGCGGGTGCATCTGCGTCTACAAGGACATCGTCTTTGCGGCGAAATTTACGAAAACGAACGGCTTTGAAATCGTCCCAATAGTCCCTCGCATCTACAATGTCTTGCTTGATTTTAATGTCTGAAATTGCTCCATATGAATTGTTGGCATTAGTGGCATTGCCATTCGTGGCTACGATAAAACGCTCACCAGCATTGTCATGTAAATAAAGAAAATATTCTGAGGTGGTGCCCGTCACGCCCCCCGTCATTTTCATCGACAATCCGCGAGGAGTCGAGGTAGCGGAGTTCTGTATGTCCATCGCCCCCCCATCACTTTTCACGGCCTTGACACTTAATGCGCCATCGGCGGCGATCCGCATACGCTCGGCGGCGTTGACATCAAATTGCATATAATCACTTGAATGAACGTAGCGGATAAAGCCAATATCGGCATCGTCAGCATCACCAAAATAGACTCCGCTGACGTTGCCCGCCGCAGTTAATAGAGATAACCCCACGTTCTGACTATTCTCTACAATCAGATCGTCACCATTAACTACAGCGGTTCCTCCACTACTTCCAGTTCGCACGTTTAGCGTTCCCTGCGTACGCGCAATGCCCACCCCTGCGTTGCCCACGACATTGAGCGTAGTCCCGTCAAACGTCAGGTTCGCCTCGGCACTCAGCGCACTCGCCCCATTGCCCGTCAAAAGACTACTGGTCGCTACCGTAGTGAGGCCCGTCCCACCGTCTGCCACGCCAATCGTATCAGCCGCAACAAACTCAGCGAGGCCGTTGGTGTCCGTGCCGCTGTAGGTGGCTTTGATCGGCTTCTTGTCAGCCATTGTTGTTGTCCTTTATTAGTTTGTGCATGTTACGCAGATTCTTCAGCATCGCGTTGAGCGCGGGTCTTGTAATCGTCTGCCGCAAACACTGCCGCGATTATTTCATCGTCTGTATTGACGTTGGGATCTGCGAAATACGTTGCACGATGCTCCTCCAGTAGTATTTTTTTACTGTGATTGATTTTGCCCATCAACGCTTCAGTCACCCACGATTCCACCGTTGGAACTTGGTGTAACATAATCTGCAAATCTTGGGCCGTAATATTGGCCTCGTCCAGTACGTTGAGGTCGTTGAATTTGCAGTCTAACACTACACCATCGCTATTAATTGTTGCCATTTTTTAACTCCTTTTTACCCAACTAAGTGACCCGAAAAATAATTAGTGATATTAGTTGATCCTTGTATATCAACCACCTTTGTCCCACCACCCACCTGTACTTTTGCCAACACCACATCACCCGCCGCGAGGTTCATCAGAAGGCTATAACTGTATGAAAAAACATTGCCCCAAGAATGAACGGCAGTCATGTTCCACGGATTGATATAGCCCGACCTAATACCACCGCTGTTGGTGGACGTCATACTTATGTGGCATCTTGTATGCGTACTGAGTAATCCCTCCAAATAGATCCCTACGCTCATTTGATACAGACCCGCCACTGGAGCCGTAAATCCACCAGTCGAAGCATTGTGGTCTGAATTGCGGTCATAGACTTCTGTATTTCCAATCAACGTGACCCACGTGTCATCACCCGTTGCATTGGAATTTGTCGCACCGTATCTGTTCATAAACGCAGGGTTATTTGGTGTGGTTATTGCACCTGTACCGTCGATCTGCATTGCCAGAGAACTGCTGGTATAGAAGTCCATACTATTGCCGTTATGCTGGTACAAGATCCTGCCTATGTCTGCGGCGGCGGCATCGCCAAAGAAAACGCTCGACGCATTAGTGGTCCCATCGCATAGAATCGAAATACCCGTATTGCCAGAACCCTCAACCACCAAATCGGCGGCAGTCGCACTTGCGGCTGCACCTGACAGACCTCGACCAATAATCGCCTGTTGCGTTCCAGTCGGCACTGATAGGACTTCGGCATCCGCATCATTCTTGATCGTCACATCATTCGTGCTACCTTGCCCCGTGAGAATCAAGCCCTCGGCGGCAGTGTATCCTATTGCCGCATCATCGCCAGCAGCAGTATCTCCCAAAACTTGCAATCCGGTAACTTTGGCATGTCCTGTTCCATGCGGCGTAACCAAGATGTTTCCATTACTAACCGACACAATCGACTGACCATTAACGTCAAGGTTGCCGCCGAGTTGGGGCGAGGTGTCGGAGACAAGACTCTCGCCCACTGCCGCCGAGGTCAGCGCAATAGGATCAGAGGTAGTGCCATCCGACTTGATAAAGGGCATCGACGCGGCTGTGGCTGAGACCGTGACGATGGTCGTATCGCTTCCATTGTCCGTAGCAGTAACGCCCGCCCCGACAAAGTTTAGGTTGGCACGGGACGTTAAGCCCGATCCTTCTTCTTGTATCGTATGACCAGAAGATGCGGCGGCACCCCAAACGGCATCGCCACTCCCATTAATTTGCAGGACATGACCATCGCTGCCCGCTGCCAGAAGCGCTGGATTGCCCCCGCTATCACCTACGATAATCTTGCCTCTGGCAATACCAGCCAACTGAGCGATGCCTACTGCATTATCGGTTATGTTAAGTGTGACACCAGCATTCTCAGCCCCAGAGTTAGCCACTGTAATATGGCTGTTCCCTGCATCGGCCACTGTTGCCACATAATTACCCGTAGTGTCAGTGGCTAATGCCACTGAGTTGGCTTGTATCGTCATAGCTCCACTGGAAGCAAGAGCAATATCCCCGCTTACTGCTACCGACTCCCAACTATCGCCATCGGCCACCATTAATCTACCAGCAGTAGCCGTAGTTGATCCTACGTCAGATAAGTCAGCAAAAGCAGAAGCCGAAGAACTCCCTGCCCCTATGGTAGATCGGACTGCTGCTGCGTCTGCATCATCAAGAATCGTCCGGGCAAAAGCAGATAAGGCAGTGACTACATAAGTATCCGAACCACTAGTGTAGATCATCTTATCTGCGGCAGTGGTAAGGCCAGCGATACTATTAAGCCCTGCATCATATGCTTGGACATTGCTTCCGATTGCTAAGCCCAGATTGGTTCGCGCACTGCCAGCACTAGATGCTCCTGTGCCACCGTGTGAGACAGCTACGTCTGTCGCGGCCCAAGTTCCGGTTCCTACGGTCCCGACTGTTACAAGATTAGCCAGTGAAGTCAGGTTGGTGTTGGTGCCAGCCAAGGTAACGGCCCCCGTGTCGGCCATAGTAGCATCACCCGACATGACATTATCAATCCACTTCGACGTGCCTGTGTCATACAGTAGCATTGAGGCATCGGCAGCCGAGGTGATGTTCGTATCACCCAACTCACTTAATGTGTCCGTAGGGTTCTTATCGGGAAATGAGGCTAGAAAGAAATTGATCTTCCCTGTGCTGGCATGATCTTCCACAATCACGCCAACTACCTGAACCAGATTACCGCCCGTGGGCCTAGTTAAAGTCCAGCCGCCTGCTGAAGTATTCAGGTAGACCGGATCACCAACGGCACCCGCTGAAGTGTTGAGTGAAGCAACCTGACTAAAGAGAGATACAGTACCGGCTGTATTGTCAGCTATATCCGCTTCCACAATAGCTTGAGCGAAGTATGTGGTAGACATCGAAGTTGTAGTAATTGCTTTTACGATTTTCGGGAAGGTCTCACTGCCAACCGTAGCGGAGTCCTTCATGTAGACTAATGAGCCAGCCGCAATAGATGAGCCGGTATCATTGTATACCTGAGTGCGAACACCCAGTAGCCCTGTGTTTGCTCTTAAGTCAGCAGGGCGAATGCCATTAGCTTGTATATTAGACGTATCTATGCCCGTAGTATTAAGGAGTGTCCTCACCTTCTGAAATGGAACAAGAACATCATCCCAACTATGAGCTTTTACATTATTCACGCCAGTTTCTAAAAAGGCAGCACCGTAATCAAGCGTTGGCATTATCGTCTATCCTCTGCGTAACCCATCAATGTCCATGAGTTTATTTGTATTGGAGCTTCTATCACACCCTCGTCATATATTTCTAATTCAAACTTCTTACCCAATACACCAACACCCGCTCGTTGGGTAACAAACTCACCAGAGTTCCACGATCCACCATCCCCCCACCGACCCACTGTGGAATCAGCAGTCCATAGGTTTAGCCCACGGGCAATATCGATCTCTGTTGTGCTGACACCACCATCACCCGCACACCGTGCCTTGAGCGTGAAGTTCCCTTCTTGTGTAGCGCGTAAGTTTAGCTGGCGTAATGATTTTGTATTCTCTCGTATGCCATCTTTATGACCATCATACCCATCACGATAGATATACATGGGCATTAATGTCCCATCATCTTTCGATGTGACCTCGGCATCCATCTCATACACTAAGCCATCTCTTCCACAAAAAGCTCTTCGTTGACCCGACGTATTAGGGACACCCGAAGAATTGACTTGGACTGAAAAGAGAGTGGTCGATGGAAAAACATTGCTATTGAGATTGTAATTATTGCGAATGCGCCACATCGGATAGGCGCCTTCGGCCCCCTGAGAATGCGCTATGGCCGAATCCAGATTTAGGCATAAGAGCATACTGTTTTCTGTCTTGCCTTTACCTGTTACTGCAAACCGCACTTCATTGTATTCTGGAACCCACACGCCCTCGACGTTGCTGAAATACTCCGGGGCCAGCCCATCAAGCCCTTGGTAGTCAATGCCGCGCACTAGATTGCGAATAGGTTCGTGCAGTGGGACGAGAGAAGGCATGGAATTACCGGACTGCACGACCATCATAGGTCCTTCTTCCGACCAAAAGAACCCGTAATTCTGTAGTCCGTTACCTGTGCCTCTACTCGCAACAACAAAACTCTGGAAGTTAATAGGGCCGATCTGATCGGAGATGCTGTCGTGATCCCAATCATATGGCGAAGCGGTACCGAGGTAATAGGCCCGTGTGAACGTGCGACCCCCGACGATCAAGAACGGTCCCAAAACCCCGGCACCTTTTATCTCTTCACCATACGTGTTAGTTATTCGTATAGCGTAATCAGCATTCCACACACTAGAATCACGGACATCAGAAGGGTAGAAATAAGAAGGAAAGGAGGCATTACCAAATGCCATAAGCCTATTAGCGTAAACAACACCGAACTTGCTGGTGTTTATATCAGAAGACCCCGGTGTCGTGACGGTCCCACTGTGGTCAACAGCCCTCAGTGTATGCCCATCGAAGACGTGCATCTTATCGGCAAACATAAGCGCACTTGGCCGAACGGTTCCATTAAAGGAGACATCACTGCCACCTGACTGCAAAACAGCCCATGAGCCAGAGTTATACTTATAAGCTTTTGTGGCACTACCTTGGTCTTGGAAGACATAAAGTGCTTGTGTCCCGTTATTGAACTGAGCGTCTACACCGCATACCGTATCCCCTGACGCGACTGCGCTGGCGGTAAGAGCCTTAATGCCCTTATCCTTAGTCAGTGCGCCAAGGATAGAGACATGGACATTTTGCAAATTGCGGTAACGAGGGATGCTCTCGCTAACATCTTGTCGTATCCCGCCCAAGATAGTATCCTCAGACCAAGTGAAATGTCCTCCACGACTCATCATTTTTTGGGTGGTCTTCCTCTCCGCTTCTTCTGCGGCGGTGGGGCATTTGTAATATTTACATGCGCTTTAACTGGTTGCGAAGGGTTTCTCGGCAACTGGACATCATCGGCAAAAATGGGTGCGGCTCTTGGCATTTTAATACCCGTTATAATTAGAGGGGTAAACGGTCTCAAGCTTCTGATCTTGCCGTTTGCTGATCCAAGCGAGGAGGTCGAACATCAACCCCTGCCGACCGGGACTTCCGAAAAACAAAGCCTGTAGTTCCCCGAACCTATTGCGGTTCTTAATCGCACCCTCCATAGCGGCGCGAACAGTAACGGCACTGTGGTGATCTTCGGGAACAGGACAGACCACGGCGTACTTACTCACATCATCACCATACGAGACTGGGGTGACACCCCAAGCACTCTCCACAGTAGCCGTTCTAGTCGAGCCATTGTAGTCAGTTATCCGCTTGTACTCGCCCACCCCACTCCCTGAAATAATCTGGACGGTCATGCCGTTATAGAAATCATTACGTCTATCTACTACACCAAAAGTGGCGGCGTAGTTCGGCGTAGCGTCTGAGAAGGTTATTGAGGTGGATGTTCCAGCACTCGTAAAGCCCTCAAGCATGTTGCCATAAGAAGGGACATACCATATACGCACGGCAGCGGCAGCGGCCGCATTGGGCGTAGGCTCTATGCGGATGTTATTCCCCTCCATCATAAATGAGTAAAAGGGGTGAAGATCTACTAATGTCCCCACGCCTTGAAAGCTGAAGTAGTCGCGTAACTGAGCCGCAGGCAATGGCCCATTCGTATCATTTGCCAGTGTGTCTGTTAAGTTCTCAGCCATGACGATGCGTGAACCCAAGCGAGCGTTGACGGGCAGGGCGTATGTCTCCTGACCAGCGACTAGATCCAGTGTAGTCGTTTCAATAAAGAAGCTTGGGTCTTCCTCAACGATCTTACGGCATAGCTCCTGTTGGGCAGAGTGCAGTCGGCGCATGATCTCGGCACCATCAAAAAACCCATCTAGTGCATCAAGGTGGTTCTTAAAGTCTGTCACCATCTCTGATGGTATCATATTGCACGCTCAATCGCAGGTTTATAATCTTCTTTAGGTAAGTTAGGTGATCCAAAATCCTCACTGGCTTGGTCCCGTAGAGGCTTTGCAATTTCTTTAGCTATATCAGCCACGTCCGATTTCCAATCCTTATCTATTTCCTCTTGCCGCTTGTCTTGCTTTGCCATCATCTCATCAATCACCCGCCTTGCGCCCAAGCGATGGTGGTCTGATGCAGCAAGGGTATTAAGCACTCGGTCATCAAGGTTACGATACTCATTGTTCGGGCCTTTGACCGTCATAATGTGTGTTTCAATGTCATATAATTTATTGCCTGATGGAGTAAAGCGAGTTATTACCCAACGCTCATTTGGAACATTCCATCGGACATTAAGCTTCTCGTCGTATCTCTTTAGCTTCTTTATAAAACCATGATCGGGTATATACATTGGGGGCCTTTAGATGTACATGTGAGGGTAGAGCCGCCTCGACCCTACCCTCACAGGATGTTAACGGGTGAGGTCTTTAATCACACCGTTGTTGCCGGGATCAGTGCAGCCCATGTTGCCATACTTGAATAGCGTAGCATCATAGTGCGCTTTACCCTGCTGACGATGGAGGACGTTACCGTCTTCATCATCAAAGTCGAAGTCACTCAACTCGTAGAAGCCAAGCGTATCTTCGTCCAAGAAATACACGACATCATCATCAGTTTCAGAAGTATTGCTTTGCACATGGCAATCCCGATCAAAAACAATCGGAACACCACCCCACTCAATAGCCGTAAAACCACCTTCAAACTTCTGCTGATCACCGGGAGTATAGCGGCGTTGTTGAGTCATTAGGTCAGCAATTCTACGATACTGAACGCGATTAGTAATACCGAAAGAGACACTACCTTCACCCTGCTCTTCGATGGTTAACAGAGCATCATCAAGAATAGTATCAGTGATTGCACGGTCCGCGCCGCCATTGGCAAAAACTTGTGCATTCCACTCGGGGTAATCACCGCGAACAATATTTTGAAGGGTTCCGGTATTACTAATAATCCCCTCAAGGCCCATGCGCTCATAGCGATTAGCTTCGGCAATACCAGCAGCACGAGAACCCGTGCGAGTAATCCAGTCAGTTGCTTGAATCGCAGAGTTAGTGGCGGCAGCGTGCGTCACAACAGCACCAGATACACCCGTAACTGATAGTGCTGCATAACGTGCCGCGTGACCACCAGCCGCGTTCTGCCAAACATCAATAAGCATGCCAGTTTTAACCGCGTGGGTAGTTGAGTCCATCGTGATCGTATTAGCAGTATTATCTGCTGATAATATAGTGCCAAGACTACCCTCACCAGCACCGAAGTGCTGACGATTCAAGTCATTGCGAAGATCACGCTCAATCCCCTCCATCTCCGAAGAGACTACGCGGATAAAAGCACCCTCGTCATTGCGCGAGGCGGCAATCGCCTGATGCGAAATACGAATGGTAGCGTAGTTGTACTTATAAGGGATACGACACTCCACATACGTTTGATTCTGCGGAGCGGGAAGATCGCCTTCATCTGCTCGCGCACCAATCGCTTGCGAAGGACGGATGTTAATAGGCACAACAGCCGAGCGACCCGACACCGTAGTCAGGTCCGTATTCGTTTGAAGCCTACTCGACAATACATTGCGGGTATTGATCGTAGACTGTAGGCGCGGCAGATAAAGATATTTAAGTGCCGACTCTATATTTGCTAAGTTACTGGACATTTTACTTGCCTTTTACTCGCCGCCCAAGGCTCCTTGCGTGCCTTTTTTCATAAATTCTCTGACGGTTTTCGTAAAATCCCCGGCATTAAAATTCATGGCTTTATCATTAGGATCACGCAATCGCTTGTATATACTTTCAGCCGCCGAAGCATTGCCCGTAGACACCTGTTGGGGTGGTGCGGAATTTGCGCTCGACTGCTTATCTGCTACATACTGTTTGCGATCGGAATGAGAAGACTCTAAGCGGCTATTATTTAGGTTACGGAATATTTGAGTAGCTCGATCAAGATTGAATTGCTGGTTGTTATTACGCCAACCGTCCAGCCCACGCTGAGTAGTCATCGCCCGTAGCGACTCCCGCTCAAATTCATTGTCTACACCCGCACTGTCCAACAGGGTATTCATATGATTCTCATACTGCTTTACCGTGTTGTCTTGCTGTGCAGCACCAACTGCGCCTTTGACTGAATTCAAGTCATTCCTGACTGCGCCAAGCTCACGAGTTAATTCTGATTGAATTACTTTCTGGACATTATCAACAAACCACTTCACACCCTCACGATCCATACCCTGATTCTCTTGAGCTATCTGCTCTAGTAGGTCTGGTTCGGCTTGGGGTTGCTGTGGCTGCTGCTGCTGCTGTCCAGCCATTGTTGCTGCAACCGTTTGAGCGATCAACGCCTGTAGCTGTTGTTGCTGCTGTTGAGGATCTACAACTGGAGCTTCGTCGGCTAGCCCATCATTCGATGGCTCTGTCTCTGACGATCCCTGTGATTCTCCAGCAGTGGTAGCTGGTGCCGCTGTACCGGGGATTCTTCGTATGCCGTTATTTTCCGCAAGCTCTGCAAGCTGCGCGAACGTATCAGCACTGATTTCCTCTGGCAAGGACAAGTCGGCTTCGGCCTGTTGTGTATCTACAGCAGCACCGTCCGTTACTTCGCTCATCATCTATCTCCTATTGTTGTGCATTTTGTTGCGATTGCTGTGGTCCCATTGCCCCACTTTGAGCAATGCCTTCCGCAGCTTGATCGGGTGCGCCTTTAGCCGCTTCTGCCGCTTGCATCGCCTTCTGCTGCTCTTGTTCTATTACCTGGCGATGCTGCTGGGCGCGTTGCATCAATGCTTGCTTTGGCCCTTCATCCATCTTCTCAAATTCTGAGGTAAGCATGAACTCACGAAGGACACCGTATTGTATCTGGTGATTGTCAATCTCAAGGATCTCAGGTAGGTCTTCAGGACCCGCACCATCTCGGATGGCAGTAAGGACACGCCGTGCTTTCTTAGCATCAAGGACATACTCACCTTCAAAGCCATCAATGCCCAATGCTTCCAAGACACGCCCACGAACTTGGGGCTGCTTGATATCGCCCAAGACACCAAGCTGTGCGGCTTTCATAATCTTCTGCTGGTATGCTATATCAGAATAATTCGCACCGATGCCTACCTTAACCGTCATGTCTTCCGCACGATAGACATCGGCCCCACTGAAGTGAAAACTTTCCGTTTCTTTATTGTCACCTATATTCTTAACCAGCCGCGATTCTTTCCAGTACTTGTGAACGACCATCAACTTGCGATGCTCATGCTCAGAGAGGCCCGCCCTCCATGCTTTTATCGCTGGACCAAATCTCTTAAAGGCTTGCTCTTGGACAAGCTCCACTGCTGCGCCTGTCTCAAGCCCTGACCCACCAGGGGGTATCCCACCCTGTAAGATTTCCCGCGCACCAGACACTTCGTCCATATCACGCAACGTGGACTCACGCTCTTGCAATACCTGCGCTGACACCGGAACGCCTTGTAATCGTTCTGGCTTAAAGCCACCTGTGGTATGGGGATTATAGCGAATGATAAGGCCCGCCCGACCGTCCACATGACTTACGCCAGCCCCTTCGGGAACGAGCCACTGGTTGCTGACCATCTGTTTGCGGTTCTGGACAATATGCGAATCGACAGCATTGATTCTTTTTTGCAGCGGCACCATGTCACTGAAGGGCGATCCACCCCAGAAAAGCCCCGGCATATCTCTATACTTTATGTGGGTGTAGGGCAGATTGCCATCACAGCTATCTAAGTCCCCCTTGTAAAGAACCTTGCCATTTGCATAAATAAGCAGACACCCATTCTTAAAGCGACGATCAGGAACGTGCCGAAAGAACTTTAATAAGACCTTGTCTTTTGTGTCATCTTGACCCCCGTCATTTTGGTGATCGAAGACCCCTGTCCAGTTTTCATAATCCAAAGACTCGGCTACTAGATCCTTCGCCTTACTACCGAACTTGTCCTTAATCTGATCCACATCCATCGGATCAGTTTCCATGACATAGCGAACATCCTTGAATGAGCGAGCAGGCTGAGGATACCAGTTCAAGGGGTTGATAACAGACTCGGTTAGATTGCCAACACTGTATTCATCATATACCGGATAACCGTCCTTGTCGAGTTCCGGTACTTCGGTGGTGTCGTAGGACTTCTGACCAGACATATCATAGACTGGCTCTTGGCTCGGCTCTAAAAAAGGACGCTCGTAACAGTTAGGGCATCGTTCCGGTGCGCGATCCGCAGGCTCTTGATAACCACACGTAGCACAGTTCATTACTTCCTGTGTCACTTCTTTTTTCTCAAGGCCCATCTTAGGTTGGCGCATCTTATCGCCAGCCTTAGCATCCCATCCCGTGTATAGGATGGCATTGCCTGAAAGAACAAGCCAGCCAGCCGCAGGTATATGAAGGTTTAAATCGGTAGATAGACGATGGAACTCGGACTGAAGCACGTGCTGTGCTGTCCGTGCAGCCTCTATATCGTCTTGATTGCGCGTGGCGGGATCGACATTAGGCATGATATTGCCCGTAATAAAGATGTCGACGATGCGGTCAAAGTTACGGACTAAGTAATTCGTAACAGGGGTAGGCACCCAATCATCTAAGGTGTGGTGGTCGAAACGTGCGCTGTTGGGAGAATACTTGATCCATTGATTCCCACCCAACATATGCAGGGCTTCTTTGATATTGCGCTCTATGCCACTACGGGAACCACTGAGGTAGCGCCACACATCTTCCCCGAAGTTAAGATAATCGTCCTCTGTCTTAGGAGCTTTATCTAATGAAGCAACGGGTGAGAATGAAATGCCTTTATTGTTTCTCATTTACTTCTTCTTTTTTATCTCGCCGCCAATTTTCTTAGCATAGTCTTCTGCTTGACGCTTACCTTTTTTATCGTAACCGAATTGCTTGACCTTCTTGGTCTTAGGATCTAATACACCGGGCATGGCTATTTCTTTCTTTTCTTATACTTACCGTGAAGCTTCTTTTTTACGTTGCCTTCGATCTGTTTGATTTTACCGCTGGAAGTTCTATCACGTAACCCAAGGGGGGTTTTGCCACGATCATAATTGTAAGCATTGTAAGAGTGATTTTTTTTACTGTGAGACCTAAGAATTGCTTGGTTGCTATCATGATCCTGGCGGGTCATATCACGCCTGCTATAAGGTGTAGCGCGCTTGTTACCGCCGGTCCCCCTAGTCGGTTCTTGTCTTATAGGCATAATTATCCCCCTGCTATAATTGGATTAAATAGATTTTTAATAGAATTGCGGCCACGGCGTTTACTTCTCCGTGGACTGTCTGGAGTAAGCATAGTTGCAAAGCCTAGCGGGGTCGCTTAGTTGTCGTTACAATGTAACTTATAATATCGTTACGTATAGTTTAAAGTAAAATGTTTGTTACGTCAAGTCACCAGTGCCATCAATGGGCCTAGTATGGGATCGTCTGCGATGTCGTGGTCTGAAAACATTAGCTGCGATGTTTCCGTTTTCAAGTCACGTAACTTGCCCGTCACAATATCAATGCAATTATTCCAATCGACAACCGAGACAATATAAGTATCCCCTTCGCCACTACTCATCTGCCAACCGCCACCCTCTGCTATGGTAGTAGAAGCGTATATCCCCTGGACATTGGGTATGCGGCCCCGAACAAAATCCATCGTCCACTGTGGTGTGATGGAAAACTTAATAGCCTTGGGCTTACTTGGCTCGACGGGAGTTGGTGCTTCCTTGGGCGTATCAACAGGTGCGCTCACCACAATTTGATTTGGATCAATAGCCTGATAACTTCCATCAGACATCCGTAGCTCGACGGGCTGTTCCATGGAGTAGTCACCGCCACCCGCACCCACTGATCTGGAGGTCTGATTAGTCATGACTAAGCACCTTTAACTTTACAGCAAAGTTATCCGATGGCTCAGCCCACGACATTTCTTTATCCATTAGAATAGAATACTCCTCACTTAACTGAAGTAAGGCTGTAGATATTTTAGCACTCATTTCAAGAAGTCGAGCGATTTCAAGCCCCACTGTATTATCCATATTAATCCTCATCTTGTTTCGGCAACCAAGCTTGGAGCATATCAACAAACAAGCTCCAATCCACGACTACCATAGGGTCACAATGATTACGTTTAAGGACAAGGAGGTCATTCGTTCCCTTCCAATCCTCAAGGGTTTTAAAGCCCGCACCATCCTTTCTTGCCTTTACCTCGACACGAAGAGCATCACTTATTACAATGTCACCACTGAAACTACCTCCAGCCGCACCGGATAGTGGCACTCTTTCAGCCGGAATACCAGCATCATTCAACTTAGCAACAATCTCTCGCTCTACTCTATTGCCTTTATTGCGCCTATTCTTAGCGTTCATACCTTCAATTACCCACCAAATTAGAATGAACCTTCGACATCTGCAACACTAGTCTGTGGTTCGGGATATCGAACACCCCGTTCCATGTATTGCTCTGGTGTTTCCATATTTAATTGAGTTTGTCGGACACGGAGCGCAAGGTTTTGATAGCGTTCCATCATCTCCCTACGCTCTTTCCGCTCTAAGTTGAGGTGTCGCAATAAGGCGGCGATTATTAAGATAAACATAATAACCGTAAAGAAACTATATACTTCGCTCATATTAATAACTCCATCGTTGAGTCCGTTGAACTCTTACCCTTTGCGGTCTTAGAGACAATCTGGCTGATAAGCCGATCTGATCTTGGCATCTCTTCGCCCCATAAATCATCAGGATCAAGTAGCTCTTCTCCATTTATTATTGGATTAAGGCTATTAGACTTCATTTCATAGACCATTAACTGCACTCGCATCATCTCAATAGCAATTAAATAAGCCATCACAAGATCATCATGCCCGCCCCTGATCGCTTGGAACTTAGTACCCTCCAGTGCAAAAGTCTCAAATTGAGACAGTAAGGACCTACTGCGTATCTTAACAGACTCGTCCTCAATGTATCTACGAGCTTGGGCAACCAACATTGGACGTGTTCTTAGGTTGGTGTTCCATCCGAGTTTTTGCGTTGCGTCCCTGTAGGGCTTTCCGGTTTGTGTCTGCTGGAAGTAAATATGCCGGTAACCCAAGTTGAAAAGGGTTTGGTTTGCTCCACCATCTTTATTGTTTTCCAAGCCAACCAAAGCATGATTGTACCAGGTACCAAGCATATAAGAAAGCTCGCCAAAAGAAATCGGATCAACTTTTCCCTGCAATTCACAGACTTGCTCACCCGTTTCACAACATATGACTTCAAGGACTGCATCATCTCCATGTGCCAAGCCTTCTGCGGGATCGCCGCCGACCACATAAGTGCTATTGGGCAGTGGGTTCTGCCATACTCTCAGGTCGTAATCCATGATCCTCGCCTTGATTAAAAAAGCTTATTGAGCCATCTTCCCCCATCTCCAACATGCCCATTACAGGAGTAGACAACTCTTCGCGTATCTTTCGCATAGTGCTACTAGGCAGTGCCAGCTTAACACCCATTGGAACAAAAGCACCATAGACACGCGCTTCAATTTCGTCCTCATCCCACTCCCTCATCATTCGACGCTTGGCATCTTCATCGACATAGGGGTTATCCAGCAGTGACCATGTATGGAACTCTAACCCCTTGTCCTCTCTTTGTAGGTATAGGTCTTCATATATCCAAGGTATACCCTTGGTCTTGTCGTAGATCGGGGTCATTGTCCCAATAAAATACCCATTAGTATCGGCTAATCGGGCCTGACACTCGCTGTATATATCTTTGGGCTGCACCTCGTCGAAGTGGACTTTATGCAATGAAGTCCCTTGAAAAGTATTTCTTTTCTGTGTGCTGAACTTAAACTGTATCCATGAGTCATTGGTAAAGCGTAGCTGGTGGCTCGACCACCCACTCTTGGCCGTATACTTACACTCGTCGTGGACAAAGTTCCACATAAAGCCTGATTCGTCATTGCCTAATATGCGCTCAACTATGATCCGTTCTAATACATTTACTGATGTTTCTTCTGTGTCACTGACCGTCCACATACGAATAGGCTCGTTATAGCGACTAGACTTAGAGCGAGTAAGAGGATCAATCATTAGACAGTCTGCTATGTCTTCAATTAGCCCTGATTCAGTTTTACCACAACGGTTTCCGGTAATAGCCCACTTATTAAGAGATTTACTTTTAAGAAAGCCATACTGACAACTACCATCCCCCTCCCTGCTACCAAATGGAGACCATCGGAAGAAGGGGGCCTGTGCCATCTTAAGCACCATCTCGTATTCGACGGGCTTCTCACTCGCAAAGACTTCATGGAGATTAGGATTTTGCTCTAAAACCTTAGCTAATTCAGTAAGGTTCTGGAGAAAATTACTCATCGGAGAACCATCGGACTAATGCCGTATGTAAAACACTACGGTCTAAATGATCCCCAAGGGACTTGATAGCCTTACGACTGTTCCATACCGCTGGAACACCGTCATTATCCCCTGCTCCAACACCTATAGCCAAGCATCCTTGTAGTTGATGGGCGTAATTAGCCGAGTGGATCAAGCAAGCATAGCGTTCGGACTGGCCATCATCGTAATAATGAGAGACTGTGCCGCCAACAAAGGCCCAAACCTCTCCATATTTATCCGAAGAATGCGGGACGAGGTCGTATTTCCCCCCAGGTATACAGGATATACTGGGTTGATTATCTTTCCACGGGCATTCTATACCGAAGTAAGTTGTAATAGGTGTGTCTGAATGAGGGTCAATGACGCTTACGTTACTAAGTGTGCCTTTACCTGTAGATTCGTATCTATCGACTATTATCTTCATAACCTTTACAATTCGTATTGATTATAGCTATATTGTCATTACATTAATAATACAGAAGGAGAAGACTAATGTCAATTGAAATGGTTGATGTGAATATAGCGGCCGAGATTACAGGATTAAAACCTTCTACAATACGCAAGTATGCTAGGGAACAGAAAATACCCCACTATAAGTTTGGTGGAGGACAGAAGGCACGTTACCGCTTTATACCCGAAGAAATAATTGAATGGGTAAAAGCGCACCGAGTCGTTGTTTTGCAAAATAAGAATAGCCCGCGATCCCAAAGAAAAGAATTAGACATCAATAGCTTTGCAGTCAGTTTATAAAAAGGGACACCTTTAATTCCAACCTGTCCCTTATCATAGTTATCATAGTTATCATGGTTGTACTGTTTATGGTGGATGTGTATTATGCGGAATACTCATCTTTTCCAATGTAACAAATGTTAGTCTATGTGTAGTATTACAATGCCTGTTATAATTAGTATAAGATATACATAGCGACAATGTCAGTTTATGTGTAGTATATACATACTACTTTAACCATACCGGGGGGTAATATGAGTAAGGATCGTATGATAATCGAAGAACTGTGCGTAGCACTGGAACGCACGGGGGTGCTGGCAAGAGAGTTAATGTTCACCGCGCTACTCAAGGACTCAGCGATCAATATCCAGCTTGACCTAAACACGGAGACAATTAATAAAGCCATAAGCCTTGTGAATAAAGAGTAACGACATTATATTGATATACATCACGACATTGGCGGCATCGTTATCTGGTGAGAAGCGTTGCCCACTAAGTAGACATACGAATAGTAAGGTTCTCGGCTAAGGATAACCGAGCATGGCAATCGCCACTCACCACAGGTGGGATTGCCGTGCCTGAACCAAGTTGAATAGCAAGAACTCCAGTGTCAGTCCACGGACTAAAGGCCCACGTGCTACGGACTGCGTCTGATAAACGTCACCTATCGGGGTATAACATTACAACTAAATGGATGGTTAGTATACCAATAAGAGAAGGCAGAGAGAGGGGGGATAAAAATCCCTCTCGACCCACGTCTGAAGAAAGACTATGGCTAAACTTAAATCTGGCCCGAAGCGTAATGAGAAAAAGCACCGAGAGCTTGTTGATCAGATATCAAACTGGCATGCTACCCCCGAAGAATACCGAGCCAATAAAACATTAAGCTCACTAGCTAAAAGCATCGGTGTGCATGCCAATACCGACTTCTATAACCTTGCCGACAGTGCCGAAGTATACCACAAGTGCCTGCTCAATACCGCCGGGGGTGCGATAGCTCTCGCCCCTGAAGTCCTAAAGATGCTCTACGAAAAGGCTGTAGTCGATAAGAACGTCAAAGCCGCCGAAGTATACCTTGAGTTTCTACGGAAAACAATAACAGATGGTGGTATGCTCTCCAAGCTAATGCCCAGTGCAAACGTCGGAGAGATCATGAACAACGTAGAACACGCTACCGCCAACCTACTGGAACTCGCCAAGACCCTCAACAATAAGCCTCCTATCGAAGCAGTAGATGCCCAATTCTCCGAAAGTCCAGCCGCGCACAGCGACGATAAGGCTGAAGAATAAAATGACTTGAAGGTTTTTGAAGATTCTACACGCGAGTGCGTATGTTAACAGAGAACAAACTTCCGTTAAGGGGGAAGAGGGGGGTCGGGGGGGGGTATGAGCTACGCATAACCACATACGCCGCAGACTAACGACCTCTCGCCCTCCCCCGCTGCCCGTATCGCCTACCTTCCTATTCCTTTAAGCCTTACACTCGCTCGGTCTCCAGCCCCAACGCGATCACCTACCTTGCTACCCTGCTGGTAAGCCGCCCGCGTCCCTCCTCCCGTGCAGTGCCCGTGGAGAAAGACGATCAACTGTCCT
>Ga0209657_1000982_pt1 | contig 17841 bp, 18 predicted proteins | sample SaaInlV_100m_DNA_FD_184650 | JGI IMG/M metagenome (GOLD analysis project Ga0209657, IMG submission 184650) | Marine microbial communities from expanding oxygen minimum zones in the Saanich Inlet - SI037_S3LV_100m_DNA (SPAdes) (version 2) | ecosystem: Environmental > Aquatic > Marine > Intertidal... | reverse complement strand
ATGATTAATTAACAAGATAGAATTATCCATAGCTATTAGGACTAATACGCACTTAGCGTACTTAATACTTTTGAATAAAAGCAATAATAATCGCAATAATAACTAAAACGCACGCTGAAATTGTATTAATAACCTTAGGATTAGCTTTAATCCAAACTATTAGCTTTCTTGCAAGCACAGCGTAAGCAATTAAAGATAAAAAATCTAAAACAACATAAGTTGTGATCAAAATAAAAAATTGAACAATATAATTTGCATTAAAGTCAATAAATTGTGGAAATATTAATGGAAAAAACATCCAAGCCTTTGGGCTTGTACCTGCAACTAAAAAACCATCTTTAAAAAAAGAAAATAAACTTTTTGATGAAACATTATCTGAACTTACATCCTTAGGTTTTGATTTATAAAGATCATAAGCAAGATATAAAATATAAGTTACCCCAACCCATTTAAAAATATTTAAAAAATTTGGATTATCGACAAAAAAAGATCCGATAACGAAAATAACTAAGGTTGCTTGAATAAAGTTTGCTGTAATATCTCCTAATGCAGTCCATATACATTTTTGAATTCCATAATTCATAGAATATGAAATAATAACAATCCTAGGTGTGCCAGGAGTTATAAATAAAAATAAGATTATTTGTAAAAATAGAAAATAATTTAAGGGGTACATTTTAAAGAAGATAGTCCAAAAAAACCGGGAGCTAAAGATGGCTAAGATGGACTATCAGAGCCTATAATATCACACCCTAAAAAAAATGCATTAATCATTTTTTTCAAATATAAAGGATTTATGAAAAAAAAAGGTCACACCCCCATAACCAGGGTTAAAAACCCAGAGCCAAATGTGGATGACCCAGATTGGATCATTTGGGCAGCCTGGGCAGATCGGATCACTTTTGAAGAAATAGAAAAAAAGACTGGAAAAACAGAATCTGAGGTTATTAAGATTATGCGAAGATCTGTTAAACCTATTTCATTCAGATTGTGGAGAAAAAGAGTTAATCAAAAAAGTATAAAACACAGAAAAAAATTTGAATATTCTAGAAAAGAAATAGCTAGTAAAATAAAAAAGAATGATTATTTATAAGCTATGAAATCAGTTACTATTTATACAGGACCACTTTGTAATTACTGTGAAGCAGCTAAAAAATTACTAGCTAGAAACAGTGTTGAATATAAAGAAATAAATATTGCAACAGTTGATGGCGCTATGGATGAAATGATTACAAAAGCTAATGGTAAAAGAACAATTCCTCAAATTTTTTTTGATGATCAGCACGTTGGTGGCTACGATGATGTTAGAGCTTTAGAAAAAGAAAATAAACTACAAGATCTCTTAAAATAAGATCAATCTTTTGTTTTAAAAGTTAAACAAACACCATTATTACAGTATCTTTTTCCAGTTGGTTCGGGACCATCTTCAAAAATATGGCCATGATGTCCCCCACATTTTTTACAATGGTATTCAGTTCTAGCGTAACCTAAATGATGATCAGTTTTAGTTTCAAATACATCGGGTAATGATTGATAAAATGAAGGCCAACCAGATCCACTTTCATACTTTGTATTAGAATCAAATAATTTTTCTTCACAGTTAGCACAATGAAAACTTCCTTCTCTTTTTTCGTGATTTAATTCACTTGTTCCCGCTAACTCAGTTCCTTCTTCGAACAAAATTGATTGCTGTTCTGTGGTTAGGTTGGGATTAATTTTTTTTGTCATTATTTATTCTATAATTCTTAAAGGTTTGCCCTCAACACACGCTTCAAGATCTTCAATCATTTGCGTATAAAAAATACTATAATTTTCAGCAGTAACATAACCTATATGAGGTGTTAACAATGCATTTGGTAAAAATCTTAGTTTATTTCCTTCTGGTAATGGTTCTTTTTCATAAACATCTAATCCAGCACCAAGAATAACATTAGTTGATAAAGCTATTATTAAATCATCCTCATTTACAATTGGGCCTCTAGATGTGTTTATTAAAAAAGCTGTTTTTTTCATTTGATCAAATTCTTTAATAGTTATGCAGTCTTTATATCTCTCTCCTCCTTGTACATGAATTGAGATATAATCTGATGTTTTAATTAAATCTTCTTTGGTACAAGGAAGTACATCTAATTCTTTACATTTATCTAAATCTAAATTTTCACTCCAAGCCATAACTTGCATACCAAAAGCTTTAGCAATTTTGGCAACTTGTGAGCCAACCCTTCCAAGACCGATTAGTCCTATGATTTTTCCTTTAAGTTCAAAGCCAACTGTAGTTTGCCAGTAACCTTGATACATATTATCAATTTCAGTTTTAAGATTTTTTGACAATCCTAAAATCAAAGCCCAAGTTAATTCACATGTAGGGTTAAAATTAATCTCTGTTCCACAAACAATTATTTTCCTTTTTTTTGCAGCTTCTAAATCAATTGCTTTATTTCTTGAACCACTTGTAATGATAAATTTTAAGTCATTTAAATTATCAATTAAATTTTTGGTAATTGGGGTTCTTTCTCTCATAACTAACAATGCTTCAAAATCAGCTAATTGCTCAATTGCATCTGCTTCATCTAAAAAAGGTTCACTAAAAATTTTAAACTCATATTTCCCTGATAATTTTTTTAAATCCACAAACTCTTGTGAAACATCTTGATAGTCATCTAATATTGCAACTTTAAGCATTTTGAACTTTCCTATTTGATAATAAAATTCCTGTAACAATGAAACAGGCTCCTAAGATATGATAAAACATAAATTTTTCATTAAAAAAAATCATAGCCATTATGGCACTGAATATAGGCATCAAATGCAAAAATACACCAGATCGATTTGCTCCAATCATTGAAATACCTTTAATCCACAAAATAAATGATGCTAAACCAGGTAGCAAAACAACATATAATAAAATTAAAATGAATGGTTTATCAAGATCAATTCTAAAGCCAACTTGATATTCAATAAAATATACTGGAATTAAAAAAATCAAGCCAAAAGAAATAACCACTTGAAGTAAGCTTATTTGTGACAGTTCATATTTTTGTCTTTTTAATAAAGTTGAGTATAGCGCCCAAGAAAACATGGCAACTACCATTGTAATATCACCTTTATTAAAATCTAAATTTTTCAAGATTTCAAAATTTGCTTTGGTAATAATTATTATTACACCTAAAAATGAAAGTATTACTCCTATTATCTGAAACACATTTGTTTTTTCAATTTTTAAGATAGATGAAAAAAACATAATCATTACTGGAATTGTAGATATCATCAAAACTCCACTTATAACTTGAGTAAAATTTAATGAGTAATAAACAATAGAATTAAAAATAGTAATACTTGTGACCCCCAAAATTATAAATAGCTTATAATTTTTAAGTATATATTCTTTCTTTTTAATTATTTCAGGAAGAGTAAATGGCGCTAAAATTAACCAAGCAAAAAACCAACGGTAAAAATTAAGAGAAAATGGGGGCACTTCATAAAGGCTTGCATATTTTCCAACTATAAAATTACCAGCCCAAAAAGTTACTGTTAGCAATAAAAAAATATATGCAAGAAGATTGGGTTGTTTTCTCACTTAACTAAATCTTAGTGAGCTATAAGGTTTTAAATCTAAATTAGTATTTTCGTTAGCAATCATTCCTGAGATTATTTTTCCAGAAATTGGTCCCAAAGTCCATCCCAAATGATGATGACCAAAACAATAGAATACATTTTTATGATTTTTTGATGGCCCCATTACAGGTAAAAAATCAGGTAAAGATGGTCTAAATCCTAACCATTCATCTTCATGTTCAGGCAAATCTCCCAACATATATTTTGCATTCTTAATTAAATTTTTTACTCTTGATTTGGATAGAGGGTTATCCAATCCGCCAAATTCAACTGTACCCACAACTCTCAAACCTTGCTCCATTGGAGTGATTCCAAATCCTCTATTTTGGAAAATTACAGGTCTACTTAAAAGATCATCGCAGCCTTTAAAGTGAACATGATAGCCTCTTTCTGTATCAAGAGGTATTTTTTCATTTAAATTATCTGTTAATTTCTTAGATAAAGCTCCACAAGCAATTACCACTTTATCAAAAATATAGCTTTGTGTTTCAGTTTTAAAAACTGGTTTTTCTTCATCAAAATTAATATCCTTAATATTAACTTTATTAAATTTTCCACCTTTTTTTAAAAACAAATCAAATAATTTTAAAAGAATTTTTTTTGGATTTCTTGCATGTCTACCATTTTGATAATAAACACCTCCATGATATATAGGTTTTATATTTGGCTCAAGATCATGAATTTCTTTAGGAGTAAGGACTTGTTGGTCAACGCCTAGTTTATTCCTAACTTCAATTTCAAGCTCCCTACTTTTTAAATTTTGATCATTCCAAATATATAAAATACCTTTTTTTTCAACTAATCCCTCGAGATTAATTTCCTCAAATATTTCATCATAAGCTGGTAGAGCTAAGTCTAAAATTTGATGCATATTCGTAGCTGTATGCATCATTTTTTTTGAAGTGCAGTTTTTTATAAATTGTAAGGCCCATGGGATCATTTTTGGAACATAATTCCATTTAAGAGCAAGTGGACCAGTTGAGCTTAGGAGCATAGCTGGAATATCAGATAATATATCAGGTCTATTTACCGGCACTGATGCATAAGGAGAAAAGTGTCCTGCATTTCCATATGAAGCAACGGGACTTCCTGGGTTATCATGATCAAAAATAGTTACTTCAAAACCTTTTTTTTGAAGGAATAATGCATTTGAAATACCTTGTATCCCAGCACCAACAATCCCAACTTTTATTTTTGTATTCATGGATTTCTTATACTGATAAAAATTTTAATTTGTAGTGACAAATTATACTTTTATTGATTTGAAGCCTGTTAAGCAATTGTTTGTCTGTGATTAATTTTAGCACTTAGTACAATCCCAAAACCTATCATGGTTGCCAACATCGATGAACCACCATAAGACATGATTGGCAAAGGAGAACCAACAATAGGTAATAAACCTAATACCATGGACAAGTTAACAACGATATAAATAAAAATTGCAAAAGCAAATCCAAAGCAAAAAAATTTTGCAAAGTTGCTTCTTGATAATACGCCAATTCTAATAATTCTTACTATTATTATTGTATAAATTATTAGAAGACCTATTGATCCTAAAAAACCAAATTCTTCTGAAAACAAAGTAAAAATAAAATCAGTATGTTTTTCAGGCAGAAATTCTAAATAACTCTGGGTTCCTTTTAAAAAACCTTTACCACTTAATCCACCAGAACCAATTGCTATTTTTGATTGTATAATTTGATACCCCGCCCCCAAAGGATCTCTATCTGGATCTAAAAAGGTTAAAATTCTTAGTTTTTGATAAGGTTTTAAAAAAGAGATTATAAAAGGCAAAGAAATCAAAAAAGTAATAAAAGAAACAAAAAAATATTTTATTTTTACTCCACCCAGCCATAATATTATTAATCCACTGAAAGCAATTAAAATAGATGTACCAAGATCCGGTTGAGCCAAAACTAAAATAATTGGAATTATAATAATTGTAAGGGCAACAGTTATGCTCAAAAGAGAATTAACACTATCAATTTTTAATCTGTGATAATATTTTGCAAGACACAAAATAACTCCTATTTTCATAAGTTCTGAAGGCTGAAGAACTATAAAATATAAATCCACCCATCTTTGAGATCCTGATGCTTTTATTCCGTACATAGCAACCCAAATTAAAAGGAGGATAATACTAAAATAAAAAATATAAGAAGTAATATGCCAAAATTTTATATTAAAAAAAGAAATCACCATCATTAATGTAAAAAAAACTAAAATTTTAATAAAATGACTTTTGGTATGATAAAGAATTTCACCCCCATCAGTTGAATACATCACAAACACACTTATGATTGATAACAGCACAATACAAAGTATCAAAATATAATCTAAATCTTTGACTTTTTGAAAAAAAGTTAATTCTGAATTAAATCTTTTGTGTTGAAACATTTAAATATCTATTTCTTCAAAGTTAGGTTGTTTTTCTCTAAGCGCGTCTCTATCAATTATCAATTTAAAAAGTTTCTTTGCCATCGGTGCTGCTGCTTTACTACCTGAGCCACCGTGTTCAACAATTATACTTAAAGCGTATCTTGGATTTTCATATGGACCATAGGCAACATATAAAGCATGATCTCTGTCGTTATATGGTATCTGATCTATTTTAAGATCTAATTCACGCTCTCTTTTACTAATTCTTTTAACCTGAGCTGTACCTGTTTTACCAGCAAATTGATATTTAGGATTATCAATTCTTGATCGATATGAAGTCCCTCCAATTTCATTTGTTGAACTAAACATGGCTTCTTGGACTATCTTAATATTTTTTTCATCTTTAAATAATTGAGTATTAAAGTTTATTAAACTTTGTTCTTTCATATTTTTTTTTGCTTCTTCAAAACTTAATGGATCATTATTGACTATAATTTTTGGTTTTATTGAATATCCACCATTTGCTATTTGAGCTGTCATCAAACATAATTGTAGAGGTGTAGTTTGGGTGTATCCTTGACCAATACCTGTGATTAAAGTTTCTCCTAATACCCATCCTTTTCCTAGATTATTTTTTTTCCAACTTGTGTTTGGAAAAAGTCCCTTTTTTTCATTTTCAAAATAATCACCTAAAACTTTTTCACCTAAACCAAATTTTTTTGCTGTAATTTTTAATCGATCTACTCCTAGTAATCTTGCAATTTCATAAAAATATGTATCACAAGATTGTTTCATAGCATTATTTAAGCTTACAAACCCATGCCCCTTTTCTTTCCAGCAATGAAATGTTTGACCATAAAGCTCCGTTTTGCCTGTACATTTAACTTTAAAGTTAGGGTTAATTATATTATTTTCTAAAGCTGATAGTGCTACTATTGGTTTTATTGTTGAGCCTGGAGAATATAACCCTGAAAGAGTTTTATTAATTAGTGGTTTAAGGGGGTTATTTCTAATTAATTCCCACTCATCTTTACTAATACCGAATAAAAATAAATTTGGATCATAAGAAGGTGAAGAATACATAGCTACAACTTCTCCAGTATAAATATCCATCACACTTATTGATCCAGCCTGGCCTGCTAATAATTTTGCAGAAAGTTTTTGAACTTCAGTATCAACTGTTAATCGAATTTTAGACCCTTGTTTTCCTTTTTGATATTCAAGGTGATTAATCCTTTTGCCATAAGCATTTACCTCGTATCTTTGAATATCATTTGTACCTATTAAATGATTTTCTAAAGTTTTCTCTAGCCCAAGTTTTCCTACTTTCATGCCAGGTACAAATCTTTCCTGAATAATCTGATTCTGTAAGATGTCATTTTCATTTGGTTGACTAACATATCCCAAAACATGTGTGTAAATATCATTAAATGGATAATTTCTAGAGATAGTCATCACTGGTTTAACTCCAACCAAATCATATAAATAATTATTAACTTTTACAAATTGACTCCAGCTTAAATTTTCAGAAACAATAATACTCTCCCATGGTTTTAACTTTTTTTTAGATTTTAAAATATTTAAAATTTTTTTTTCACTTAACTGCAAAAGAAACTTTAGTCTATTCAATAAATAATTGAAATTTTCTACTTGTTCAGGAATTATATGAAGTTGATAAACTTTTAAGTTTCCAGCTATTATATTTCCAAAATAATCTACAATATTTCCTCTAGTTGGTGGTAATTTCCATTCTCTAATTCTGTTTTTATCTGAAAGAGTTAAGTATTTTTTATTTTCATTAATCTGTAATGAAAATAATCTACCAATTATACCTACAAATATTAATACTTTAGCAGCACCAATTATAAACATTCTTCTATTAATTATGTCTGCTTTTCTAATACTTAAATTTTCTTTAATCATTTAATTTAACAATAATTTTTTTATTTACATAATTAAATATGAAAAAAAATAATGGATAAAATATAAAAGTAAAACCTGTATTAATTAAATATTTTATGTAATCAACTTGAATTAAAAAAATTAGATCTAAAATTATAACTTGTACAGAATTAACTAATAAAATTGTAAACAAAAAAGATAACCAATCATTAATAAAATTTGGACTTAAAGTTATATTTCTTAAATAAGCCGTTACTGAACAAATTAACAAATAACAAAAGCTGCTTAAACCAAGTGGTAAGCCAACAATAACATCATTAATTACACCCGCTATAAATATTGAAAGGTAACCAAGATGATTTGGATTTTTTAATGTCCAGAAAAAAATTAATATATGTACAAAATTAAATGAAAAATATTGAATTTTTAGATAATTAAAATCAAATTCATTAAATACAGATATAAATAAAATGACTATCGGAAAATATGAAAAAGATGTATTTGAAATTGGCGCTTTGTTTAATGATGACATTAGTTTGTGCTTTCAATATTAAAAGATACAATTTTTACATACTCCAATTGTTTAAAATCAGAAAAAAAATTAACTTTTTTGATATTATCAGCTGAAATAGTTCCTATTGGCAATCCTGCTTTAAATAAACCTCCTAGCCCTGAAGTGTAAACAATGATTTTTTTAATTTTAATTTCATTCTCATATTCTTCTTTCGTATATTGAATTTCACCATAATTTTTTCCTGTTCCTGAAATGACTGCTTGCATTCCAATTGGTTCCAATAATGCTGGTATTTTACTGTTTAAATCTGACAAAAGTAATACCCTTGAATTGGTATAATTAACCTCGATTACTTTACCTACTAAATAAGCTCGATCTATTACTGCCATTCCAATTTTTATTTTGTCTTTTGTTCCTTTGTTTACGACAATTGATTTTAAGAATGGACTTTCTTTATCAATTAAAACTTTTGCTAATATTTCATCTGATTTTATACTTTCATCAATTAATTTTCGTAATTTATCATTTTCTAATTTTAAAAAATTAATTGATAATTCTTTTTGTTTAAGATTTTCTAAATCTGTTTCAATAATTTTATAATCATCATATAATTTCATGTGCTCATTAATTTGAGCATTAATGCTTTTTATTTTATTTTCTGGAATTGAAATAAAAAATGAAGATCTATATACAACCTCATTTATTCCCATCTTTATAATTTTGATAATCTTAAAATTAAAATTACTTAAAATAATTACAAGTATTGATAAAAATATTAAAGTTAATAATGAAAACTTTTGTTTATCTTTCTTTTTTAAAAATGCAGACCTGAAGGCTATTACGAAATCGTCTCTGCCTGCAGCCATTGTCTTTAATATTCAGATAGCATAGTGGAAAAAGTTTCTTCCTGATCCAAAGCTTTACCTGTACCAACCGCAACACAAGATAAAGGATCATCTGCGATATGTACTGGTAAACCTGTTTCTTTGGAAAATCTCTTATCAATATTTTTTAATAGAGCTCCACCACCTGTTAGAGTTAAACCCATATCTACTAAATCAGCAGATAGTTCTGGAGGAGTATTTTCTAATGCATTTTTAATAGCATTAACCATTTCTTTCATAATATCATTTAAAGCTTCAGATGTATCTTCCTCTGTAATATTAACTTCTTTAGGTGTCCCCGATCTAAGGTCTCTTCCTTTTACTGGATATGTATTGCTTCCAGTTGGTATGGCTGTTCCCATTTCTTTTTTTATTTTTTCAGCTGTAGTGTCACCTATTAATAAATTATATTCTTTTCTCATGTAGTTAATTATAGCAACATCCATTGCATCACCTGCAACTCTCAAAGATTTTGAATAAACTAAACCACCTAAAGACATGACGGCTATTTCACTTGTACCACCACCTATATCAACAACCATTGAGCCTGTTGCTTCTGAAATTGGAAGCCCCGCACCAATTGCTGCAGCAATTGGTTCTTCAATTAATTGAACTCTTCTAGCTCCTGCAGCTAATGCACTATCTTGAATAGCTTTTCTCTCGACTGGTGTTGACCCCGTTGGTACACAAATTAAAATTCTAGGATTAGCAAACGTACTTCCTTTATGAACTTTTTTTATAAAGTGTTTAATCATTTCTTCTGTTACAATGAAGTCAGCAATCACACCATCTCTTAAGGGTCTTATAGCGCTTATGTTTCCAGGTGTTCTACCAAGCATAGTTTTTGCTTCATCTCCAACCGCTAGAACATTTTTCTTTCCACCTTGATCAACAATCGCAACAACCGAAGGTTCGTTTAAAACTACACCTTGGCCCTTTAAAACCACTAAAGTATTTGCTGTTCCAAGATCAATTGCCATATCTTGGCTCCATATTTTTTTTACACTATCAAATAATCCCATTATATCCCTCTTACCTTTTTGCTTTCTTGCTCCATTGGAGCTGTTTTACCTCGTTTAATAATCATTTTGTTTAATGCACTTAAATAAGCATTAGCAGAAGCTACTAATGTGTCAGTATCTGCTGCTTGACCAACAGTTGTTTTACCTTTTTCCTCAATTCTAACACTAACAGTCGCTTGTGCATCTGTTCCCTCTGTTACAGCATGAACTTGATATAACTGCAATTTGACATCATGAGGATATAATACTTTTATACATTTAAAAATAGCATCTACAGGTCCATCACCTGTTTCGGATGTTTTTTTTACTTCTCCATAAACATCTAAAGTCATTTCTGCTCTTTGAGGTTCACCAGTTCCAGCAAATACTTTTAAAGATTTTAGATTAATTGCATTTATTTGATTATCTGTAATAAGACTGTCATCAACTAAAGCCATTATATCGTCATCATAAACATGTTTTTTTTTATCTGCTAAAACTTTAAATTTTCCAAAAGCTGATTGAATTACATCATCAGTAACATCTGCGTAACCTAAGTCATTTAATTTTTCCTTAAAGGCGTGTCTTCCAGAATGTTTTCCCATAACAAGAGAAGTTTTTTTGACACCTACACTTTCAGGAGTCATAATTTCATAAGTTTCTCTATTTTTTAACATTCCATCTTGGTGAATTCCTGCTTCATGTGCAAACGCATTCTTTCCAACAATTGCTTTGTTAAATTGAACCGGAAATGTTGCATTCGATACTACTTTTGATGCTTTGCTTAATAATTCTGTTTTAATTCCAGTTGAATAAGGCATTAAATCATTTCTAGTTCTAATAGCCATTACTATTTCTTCTAAAGCAGCATTACCCGCTCTTTCACCTAAACCATTAATTGTACATTCAATTTGTCTTGCACCTGCTTGAACACCTGCCAAAGAGTTTGCAACTGCTAATCCTAAATCATTATGACAATGGGTAGATAAAATTGCTTTATCAATGTTTGGTACTTTATTTTTTAATGTTGAAATAATTTTAGTAAACTCAGATGGAATTGTATAACCAACAGTATCTGGAATGTTTATTGTGGTAGCTCCACTTTTAATTGCCAATTCTACAGTTTTACACATGTAGTCCATGTCAGTTCTTGTTCCATCTTCACAAGACCACTCAATATCATCAGTAAATTTTCTTGCATAAGCAACATGTTTTCCGATTGACTCATAAACATCTTCAGGTGACATGTTAAGTTTGTGCTTCATATGCAAAGGACTTGTTGAAATAAAAGTATGAATTCGAAATCTTGGAGCATGTTTTAGAGCTTCATAAGCTCTATCAATATCTTTTACAGAGTGTCTAGAAAGACCAGCTGGAATAGAATTTTTTAAAATTTTACTTACTTCAGAAACTGCTTCAAAATCACCTGGGGATGCGATTGGAAATCCTGCCTCAATAATATCAATTCCCAATTCATCGAATAATCTTGCTATTTGGATTTTCTCTTCCAAACTCATAGATGCTCCTGGTGATTGCTCACCATCTCGCATTGTAGTATCAAATATAATGACTCTATCTTTATCGCTCATAACCAAAATTTAAGAAAATCTATAATACAATCTATAAGAGAGATTGCAAAATAAATGTTATATTTTAATTACAATAAGTGATCGATTCAGGTCTTTAGTAAAAATTAACTCTTATCACTATCAACTAATTTTTTCTTACCAATCCAAGGCATCATAGCTCTTAACTCTGCACCTACTTTTTCTACAGAATGCTCAGCTAATTTGGCTCTTGTTGCAAGAAAATTCTTTTGACCATTTTTACATTCGTTCATCCACTCTTTTGTGAATTTTCCAGATTGAATATCAGTTAAAACTTCTTTCATTCTTTTTTTAGTTTCTTCTTTATTCACAATTCTAGGTCCCGAAACATATTCTCCATATTCTGCTGTATTAGAAATTGAATAGTTCATATTTGCAATTCCACCTTCATAAATTAAATCAACAATTAGCTTAACTTCATGAACCGTTTCAAAATAAGCCATTTCTGGTTCGTAACCAGCTTCTGTTAAAGTTTCGTATCCATTTTTAATTAATTCAACTAAACCACCACACAGAACTGTTTGTTCGCCAAATAAATCTGTTTCAACTTCATCTTTAAATGTAGTTTCAATAATTCCAGATCTACCACCACCAACAGCAGATGCGTATGATAAAGCAAGATCTCTTGCTTTACCTGAGCCATCTTGATGAACTGCAAACAAACAAGGTACCCCGCCACCTTTTTCATATTCACTTCTAACCAGATGTCCAGGTCCTTTTGGAGCTACCATAAAAACATCTAAATCTTTTCTAGCTTTAATTAAATCATAATGAACATTTAATCCATGAGCAAATGCAATACTTGTTCCTTCTTTTACTCTTTGCTCGATATGATTTTTATAAATTTCAGCTTGTAATTCGTCAGGTGTTAAGATCATTACAACATCTGCCCAAGCAGCAGCATCAGATAAATTCATAACTTTTAATCCTTTAGACTCAGCCTTCGCTGCACTTGATGATCCTTCTCTAAGAGCTACAACTATTTCTTTAACCCCACTATCTTTTAAATTTAAAGCATGAGCATGTCCTTGGCTTCCATAACCAAAAATTGCAACTTTTTTACTTTTAATTAAACCTACATCTGCATCTTTTTCATAAAACATTTTCATTTTATTCTCCTTGATTAATTAAATATTTCTGCGCCTCTAGTCATTGCCACCGCTCCAGTTCTTGAGACACTTATAAGACCGTGCGTTTTTAAATTTTTTGACATTTTATCTATTTCTTTTCTTAGTCCTGTAATTTGTATTACAGCTGATTTTTTTGATTGATCTAATATAACTGGATTAAATTTTTTACAAGCATTTATAGCTTTTTTTATTTTATCTTTATTTCCAACGATTTTGAACAATGCCATTTCTTTAAATATCACGTTTTTATCATCTCTTTTAAAATTACCTACTTTATGAACTGGCACTAATTTTTTTAATTGTAGAACTATTTGCTCAATTACTTCTGGGGTTCCGGTAGTCACAATTGTAATTCTTGAAAGGTTATTTTTTTGATCAACTTCTGCAACAGCAAGTGACTCTATATTGTAGCCTCTTCCTGAAAAAAGACCCACCACACGTGATAAAACACTTGCTTCATTATCCACCCAAACCACAATTATATGAGTTTCTAACTTACTTAGTTTACTTGGAGTACTGTAAGCTGATTTAGATTTTACCATTAAACTAATGCTTTTCCTTTTCCTGTTATTTTATTTTCTTCCTGATCTTTAGGACCTAGCAACATCTGATTATGAGGTTTACCTGATGGGATCATTGGAAAACAGTTTTCTGCTTGATCTACATGACAGTCAAAAATTACTGGTCTATCAATATTGATCATTTCTTGTATCTTTTCGTCTAATTCGTCTGGGTTTTCAGCTCTAATACCTACACAACCATAGGCCTCAGCTAATTTTACAAAATCTGGTAAAGCCTCTGAATAGCTCTCAGAATAATTCTTTTCATGTAATAGTTCTTGCCACTGTCTTACCATCCCCATGTATTGATTATTTAAAATAAATATTTTTATAGGTAGATTATATTGAACTGCTGTTGAGATCTCTTGCATTGTCATTAAAATTGAAGCTTCTCCAGCTATATCAACAACAAGTTTTTTAGGATGAGCAACTTGCACACCTACGGCAGCTGGTAATCCATATCCCATGGTCCCTAATCCACCTGAAGTCATCCATCTATTAGGTTTATTAAATTTATAATGTTGTGCGGCCCACATTTGATGTTGACCAACTTCAGTAGTTATAAATGTATCTTGATCTTTTGTTAATTCATACAATCTTTGAACAGCATGTTGAGGCTTAATAATTTTTTCACTATTAATGAAATTTAAAGAGTCTTTTGTTCTCCATTTTTGAATCTGTTGCCACCATTTTGAAGTTTTTTGTTTATTAGATTTTTCTAAATTTAAATTTTTCTTTTTTAATGTTTTAATTGTAGATCTAATAACATCTGACACATCTCCAACAATTGGTAAATCTACTTTAATAATTTTATTTATAGATGATGGATCTATATCAATATGAACTTTTTTTGATTTTGGTGAAAACTCATCAATCTTACCAGTAATTCGGTCATCAAATCGTGCACCAATATTTATCAGTAAATCACAATCGTGCATTGCATTATTTGCTTCATAAGTTCCATGCATACCAAGCATTCCTAAAAATTGATTATCGTCTCCTGGATAAGAACCTAACCCCTGAAGAGTTGTGGTAATTGGAAATCCAGTCAAAGAAACTAGCTCTCTAAGTAATTCACTTGCTTTTGGCCCTGAATTTACTACTCCGCCACCAGTATAAAAAATAGGTTTTGAAGCTTTGTTCATTAGCTCAATTAAATTGTCAATGTCTTTTTGATTAAATCTATTTTTATTTTTTGTTTCTTTTTTCTTTTTAGGATTTGTATATTTTGCTTTTGCAAACTGAATATCTTTTGGAATATCAACTAGTACAGGTCCTGGTCTACCAGTTGTTGCGACCTCAAAAGCTTCATGTATTATTCTTGGTAAGTCATTAATATTTTTAACCAACCAATTATGTTTTGTGCATGGTCTTGTTATTCCAGTTGTGTCACATTCTTGAAATGCATCTGTTCCAATCAAATGAGTTGGGACCTGACCTGAAATACAAACCAAAGGAACTGAGTCCATATATGCATCTGTCAGAGCTGTAACAACATTAGTAGCGCCTGGACCAGAAGTAACAAGAACTACACCTGGTTTTCCAGATGATCGCGCATAACCTTCTGCTGCATGACCTGCACCTTGCTCATGTCTAACTAAAATATGTTTAATAGATGAATGATTTTTTAGTTCATCATATATTGGCAGAACTGCTCCACCAGGATATCCAAAAATATGTTCTACCTTCTGATCCTCAAGGCACTTAAAAACAATTTCTGCTCCTGTATATAATTTAGGCATTTCGCAATCTAGCTGAAGTTGTACTCATTGGTCAAGTTTTAGAATGACTTATTTAAATATTTTTTAAAAATTTATTAATCTTATGCGGCTGAAGTTTAAACCAGTTGATCATGTTACCTCTTGCCCATGTACTTTGCCTTTTGGCGTATTGTCTAGTCTTTATTGATATTTTTTCTATAGTTTCTTGAAGATCTTTTTCATTATTCAAGTATTCTTTAATTTCACTAACACCGATTGCTTTATTGACGCTCTTATCTTTCTTGACTTTTAATTTAATAAATCTTTTGACTTCTTTTATTGCACCTATTTTCATCATTAACTTAGTTCTTTTGTTAATTCTTTCAATCAGTTCCTCTCGTGGAAAATCAATATAAATTTTAAAAAAATCATCTTCTTTAAACAAAGATTTTGTATCTTTGAACCAATCATGAAGAGATTTTTTAGTAAATTTTTTAACTTCATATGCTCTGATTGTTCTTTGAATATCAGATGGATTAATTTTTTTTTTTGAAACAATATCTAGTTTTAATAATTCTTGATAAAATTTTTTTTGACCTAATTTTTCATGATCTAGTCTTATTTTGTCTCGAAATCGAATTGGAATATTTGGAATGTTTACTAATCCTTGTGACAATGCTTTAAAATATAACCCTGTTCCTCCAACAAAAATTGGTATTTTTTTTCTTTTTTTTATTTCCTTAATTTTTTTAATCGCAATTTTAAGCCAATCTCCTGTTGAAAAGTTTTTTTTAACACCTTGAAAACCATATAAATGGTGTTTGATTTTTTGATAATCTTTGGGATTTGGCCTTGCAGATAAAATTTTTAACTCTTTGTAAACCTGCATGCTATCTGCATTAATAATCTCGCCATTAATTTTTTTAGCAAGTTTAACTGAAAAATTAGATTTTCCTGAAGCTGTTGGTCCAGAAATTAAAATAATCTTGGATTTAAAATCCATGATTAATCTAGCTTAACACCAATATATCTTCTTTGATTTTGATTATTATATATTGCTAGTAAAATTGTTTTTTGATTAGATTTTAAAACATCTTTAACAATTTTTTCTAAGTCTTTTGCACTCTTAACTTTTATTTTTTGTGCCTCGACTATAACACTATTAGCCTCAATTAATTTTAATAGTGGGCTAGTATTTCCTATTTTGGTAACAACTAATCCTGAAGTTTGATTGGGAAGTTTTCTAGTTTTGATATCTTCTTTAGTTAACTTTCTGACAGTAATTTTTAAGTCTTCAATTATTATATCTTTAGGCGGTTCAGATTTTTTTTCACTTACTTTAAAATCATCTGAAGTTTCCAATCTTCCTAAAAGAATATTTTTAATTAACTCTTTTTTATTTCTCCAAATTTTAACTTTAACTGTTGTTCCAACTTTTGTTTTTGCAACAATTGCTGGCAATTCTTTCATTTGGTTTATTTTAACACCATTAAACTCTATAATAATATCTCCAGCTTTAATTCCACCTTTATCTGAAGGACTATTTTCTGCAACACTTGCAACTAATGCTCCTCTAGGCTCATCTAGTTTTTCAACATCAGCAATTTCTTGCGTTACATCTTGAATTCTTACACCTAACCAACCTCTTTTAGTTTCACCAAATTCTATCAGTTGATCTATCACCATCTTTGCGCTGTTTGATGGAATTGAAAAACCTATTCCAATTGATCCGTTTCTTCCAAGAATTGCCGTATTAATTCCAATCACATTGCCATCCATATCAAACAATGGACCTCCTGAGTTTCCTGAATTAATTGAGGCATCTGTTTGTATGTAATCTTCGTATCTAGATAATCCAATTGATCGATTTCTTGCAGAAATAATTCCTGATGTTACTGTTCCACCTAAACCAAATGGATTTCCAATAGCAATCACCCAATCACCAATTCTTGCTTTATCTGAGTCTCCAAAAGCAACTGGAGTAAATTTGTCACCAGTTTCTAGTTGAAGTACTGCTATGTCGGATAAAGGATCAGCACCAATTACTTTTGCTTTATATTCTTCATTACCATTAACTCTTACTATAATATCTTCTGCATCTTGAATAACGTGATTATTCGTAACAACAATTCCTTTTTCATCAATTATAAATCCAGATCCTAAGGCAGATGATTTTCTTTCTTGCGGTGTACCAAATTCTTTAAACATATCTTCAAATGGTGAACCTGGAGGAAATTGAAATGGAAATGGGTTTGTTGTTGTGGTTACAGTTTGAGTAGTTGAAATATTAACTACTGATGGCATTAATCTTTCTGCAAGATCTGCAAAAGATGCTGGCACTGATTTTGAATTAGATTGTATTGAATAACTAAATGTAAAAATAAGTGTTAAAAATATTAATTTAATTTTTTTCATACTAACTTTTAATATAATAAATAATTACAAATCCTAAAACTGCAAAAATTAGCCCACCTGATCTCAACTGACTATCCTTTACAAATTCTAATTTTCTCAACATACTTTTCATTTTTGATGGAAATATGGCATAT
>Ga0209657_1000979_pt1 | contig 17852 bp, 34 predicted proteins | sample SaaInlV_100m_DNA_FD_184650 | JGI IMG/M metagenome (GOLD analysis project Ga0209657, IMG submission 184650) | Marine microbial communities from expanding oxygen minimum zones in the Saanich Inlet - SI037_S3LV_100m_DNA (SPAdes) (version 2) | ecosystem: Environmental > Aquatic > Marine > Intertidal... | reverse complement strand
CTCTTTTATGTAAATCATGACCTAATACAACAGTTAATACTCCATATTTTTGAGTTACACTTGGTTTAAGTTTTTTAGGTTTAATTTGTTCGTCTATTATATTTATATCCATTATTACTCCTCATAAGGTTCAAAGGTAACTTCTATTTTACAATCTTTACCTTCATGTTTATGCCAAGCGTCATCTAAACTATCTAATAAAGATATAAAATCTTTACCTTGAATACATTCATCTGATGTAAGCATTTGTTTTACTGATGTGTCTTTACTTCTTTTTTGATTTTTCCAAGTATAATCCATGGAAAATATTTTATATTTATCTATGTGCATTAGTTCATCCATTTAGTTAATTGTTTGCTTACTAACTCTACGTATCTAAACCATTCTTCTATAAAGTTACGCCTTTTACCTTTGCGTTCTTTATCGACTTGTTTGATAGCTTTGTTAGTTGCTTTATCTAGTATGTCTACTTGATCTTTAAGATTCATCTGCATATACCTCATCATCTTTTTTATTGTATTTAATTTCTGCAATAACTTGCGTTTTGCCCATTTGCGTATAATCTTTAACATAAGAACATACACAGTCTTTACCATCTTCAGTTACTAAATCTTGTTTGTTGTTTTCTAACCAACTATTAAATGCTTCGTTTTCATCATTAGCAAGTACTTGCCACTTAGTAACATATGTTGCTTCGTATTCTATTTCGTAAACTTTTTTACCTACATCTTTTTTAAAGAAGTATAATGCTTCATCTACCATAATTACCTTTCTGTAAGGTTAAGCCCTACAAATGTGCAGGGCTTTACCGATATTATTATTTAGTAATTGATAAGAACTCAGGCTTAGGAATAGTATTAGTATTAATCTTTTCCTTACCCATTTCATTATCAAGCACTCCCCATACAGTAGACAGAGATTGACCTGCGTTAAGCAAGTTTTTACAATACTCTTTAGACATATCTAACATTTGTATTGCTTTACCTCTTGGGCCTGAATAATAGTCACGTTCTGTTTCTTCATGACATAACTTTTTAAGCAGCCTATCTAACTCATCAGGTTCTTTTAACAAAGAATGACTTATTTCTTCTTTCCATTTTCTGACTTTCTTCCATTGCTCTAGCTTATCTTCTAAGACATGGATAGCATTGTCTAATTTACCTTTTTTCTGAAGTAAAATAGAATCCATTTCGTTAGCAAATTTTGCATGGTCATCATACAAAACTTTAACATCATCGTGCATTTTATTAATCTTAAGTTTATCTTTAAATGCCTCGAAGTTATCTTCTGCTTCTTTATCAATGGTATCTTGCATTTCAGTTTTCAAAATATTCTTTCTATCGTCATATTTTGTTTCAATGAAATGATCTAGATAGTCTTTTTCATCTTGTCGTATGGGTGTTTTACTACTACTCATGCTACATGACTCCTTTGTTCATTAGTTTTACTTATAGTTTCTAACTTTTCTGCAACTTCTTTAGCGTCTATTGATTTGTCCATTCTTTGACAAACTCTAATAAACAATGATGTTGCAGTAGTTTTCTTACCCATAGGGTCTAGCATTTTTAACGATTGTGTTTTTGCAACAGTCTCATGACATAGTCCTATAAGTTCTGCATAGTATGTAAGCATCGGTTGATACTTATCTGCTACTCTTGATTTAACTGGTAGTTTTGTTTCCATCTTTTTCCTCCTTTTTTTTGATTTCAAATGGCATACAATCATCTAACGTATCTGGTGTAGACTTATGTATACATTGACACACTCCTATTGTTGCTCTTATAGGATATGTTATTGCTCTAACGATCATCTCTCCTAATTGCTCTACTCGCTTCGTCATAGTTCTCCTTTTTTTTGGTTAGTCTTATATACTTCTCTTTAGTTTGATAGTATTCTATATCAAATTCCTTTGTACCAGGAATTGGATCGACATCGGCGATGAGCCAATTCCAGCTTTTCCTGATGGCTAAACCACCAACAGTATAAGTAACAAATCGAATAACAGTAAAAATTCCATTCACTAAACCTCCATATCTTTAGTTAATATTAATGGTTTTTCTTTCATTTTTATATCTTGGATTTCTTTTATCATATTTTTGTACCTTGGATTTTTTGCTCTAGTTAAATAATTAATTGTACCTACATTATCTATCTTTTCCCAAGCTCTAGTTATTTGAGATATACGTAGTGGGTATGGACTATCATCTTCAAAAGGATCTATAGTTTTCATCCATTCATCAAATATTACTTGTGGTTGGTTAACTGCAAATATATTTAGATCCCAACCTTTTTGATTACATATATCTATAAGATGATCACTAGGTAATCTGTTGATACATCTTTCATATTTTTGTATTTGTTGGAATGTTACTTGTATACATTCAGCTATATTTTTTTGTGTATAACCATTCCATACTCTATGTAATGTTAATATCTTAGCAATATTAGCATTTATATTACTTTTGTGTGGTGTACGTTTACATTTACCCATTATTACCTCCATATATTTTATTAAGAACCAACAGCTCTCGCTTATCGGAGCTGGTGGGGATTGTTACTACTCTAATTGATGGTTTCTTATCTCTATATATTTTAACTATCTGTATATATCCTCTCTTGGGATATAGGATAGGTAGGTGGATTACTTTTAAAAAGTATTTTTTCCACCATAATATATTCTCTTTTCTTATCGAGCCTGTAAAGTCTTGGTTATACAGCAGCTTTACTGCTCTGCTTAGATTTATTGGATTTTCTCGGAACTTTCCCTCTAGTATTACTCTGAACATAGTTAACCTCTTTATTGTTAGTAAATCCACTTATCCATAGCATATGCTCTGCCCATGCTTTAGCTGTCCAATGTTTAGGTGTTTTAGTTTTTTTCATTTAAACTCCTTTGCAAATTTATTTCTATCTTTTTCTAAAGCGAAATAAGTTATATTTTCATGTCTTAAAGTATGATTAACTCTATTTAATAAAGTTTGAAGTCTTATTCTTTTTTTTCTTTGCATTTCATTATCCCATATCCATATGGCACAATCTACTTTATCTGTCATGCTTTCCTCACTCTCATTACTCTATATTTACAATCCCAGTAAGCATCTTCTTTGCCATTCATTTGTTTAGAAAATTTCTTTTCTACATTTCTGTGATTACGCCAGTAGCCATCTTTTTGATCAACCTCATCAGGTGTCATAACTATTCTTTTAGTTCTAACAAATCTACCTGTCTGGGTGTTATAGTCCTCGTGTCTATTAACATAATCAACTTTATATACTATTAAGTTTCTTGTCATATATTCTCCTTACCAACTACAATGATACTCAGGTAAATTACCTTTAGATATTTGTTCTTTGCACCATTGTAGGAATTGTTTATCTCTTTCTTTATAGTTATTAACTTGTTCTTCTTGGTATTGTTGTCCCCAAAAAAAACCATCTGTAGCTATATAATATTGATAATCGCTATTTATAGCTTTCTCTAGTTTATTTAGTACATCTTCGTTTATTATTACAGGGCCACCATTAAAACCTAAGTTAAAGTCGCCCTCATCTATTTCTTCTGGAGTCTGCTCTTTATACATAGCAGCCATAAATTGCTGCAATCTAGCGTGTTTTCTCCAATAAAATCCATCTTTCTCTGGATTATAGTTATCATCATATGTATTGAATGATAAATCTTTCTGATCTCTTAAATGTGCATATTGATCTAATCCCATATACTCTCCTATATTAATTGAAAGGGCTACTCCCCCTCAAAGGAGGGGGGGTGTACCCAATATTTATTTCTTAGCTAAGATCTCATTCATCTTGCTATCTAAAGCCTCAATCTTATTTAATACAGTTTTAATAAGATCATATTGTGGTTTAGGTGCATATATTTGAGGATTAGCTTTAACATGTGCTATTCTTTCCTCTAATGGTTTACTTGCTATAAATTCTTCTCTTGGAAGAAATGTAGTTTGTACTGTCATATTATTCTCCTATTGGTTAGTTATTATTAATCAACGATTGTTTGATACTTGTAACAAACGATTGTTGTATTTTCTTATTACTCTCTTAAACCTATTACACTCAAGCTCTCTAGCTTTGATAACAGGGTCGTCAGGTAAGGGAAATTGTAAATTATTCATAAAATAATTACCTATTCTATCTATATCTCCCTCTAGTTGTAACTCTATGTTATATGGTATCATTTTATCTCCTAGATTATACTGATGATACCCAGCACAATTGCCAGGTACATCAGATTAGTTATAATAGTCATTATTTAATCTCATCTTCTATTAGCTTAGTAATAGTTTTCTGATGTTTCTTAAATATACCTACTATTTGTTGTATTCTCGCTGGAGTTAGCTTATCTAAGGCATCTATACTATCACCATAGGTACCAGCTATATCAAACTTAACAGTTATCTCTATCTTTTCTGGTATTTTTGGGAATGGATTAAGATTAGTCTTATCATAAGTACTCTTAACGCTTGTTATAGTATCATTTAACATTTTATTGATGTTCATCTTATCTCCTTTTATTAGGTTATGATCTACACACACACATCTGATAATGAGTGGATATAGATACTTTATACGTTGCTATTAACTACACTAGCAATCAAGATCACTAGATATATCAATAGGTTAGATTAATATCGGCAATCAGTTAATCAATCGACAAGCGAGAGTTAACCAATTACCAATATATAATAACAACTTATATCGCTGTCACGTGTGTCAGCGTATATCAGTTGGTACTAACAACATTGTATTAGATATACTAACACAACATCTTAACCAACATCGTTGGTCGACTTCTACGTAGTATAAGTTGAGCATAAGATGAAGTAACAATAGCTGCGATTAGCAGCGAATAAAGAAGCGAGCAACAGCGAGCTGAGAACTAAAGACAATAACAATTAAGACGGGTTTAAGATTCACCCTCCATGATTTCGATGTGTTATCGAATATCATTATAGGGGGGTCTTCTACAGCACCATAACCAATACAACAACAATACAACAATAAGAGGAACATAATATGATAACAGCAGCAGGAAGAATGTTAATGACATTAGGTAGAGGAATGCTTAGACAAACTAAGCACTTATCACCATATAAGTCTACAACAGTTTCAAAAGTAATAGGTAAAGGCAAAAAAGCTAGAACAGAAACTACTTTTACAGGCATTAAAGAAAGAGCAGCCAAAACTATGAAAACTAAACAAGAGTTTACACCATTAGGCAAATATGCCAATAAAGGCATGGAAAAAGTAGGTATCTCAGCAACAAATAGAACTAGAGCTTTAGCTGGTTATAACACAGGTTATAAGCACGTTAGAAGAAATAAGAAAAGATATGCTTCAGCTGTAGCAGGAGCAGCAGCTTGGGATATGATGTCTGACGATTAATGGCTAAGCAGAAGTTTACTAGCTATACCCCTAGGGATCAACCTAAAAAAAGACCAGGAATCCACAAAAAATCGAAATCGAAGTCGGAAAAACTACAGCAAAATCTAAATAGATACAAAGGACAAGGAAGATAATGAGAAAATCAATTGTAAATATGTGGACATATCCTATTAAAAGAATAATTAAACAAAAACAGGATATTAAAAAGAACTTCCAGTCCAAGAAGTTTAAGAAAAATACTAAAATCCTAGATTACGCTAAGAAGTTTATATAATATGACAAAAAAATTAGAAAAACTAGCTGGTGAATTAATTAACTTGAGTCCTGAAGATGGACAGAAGTTAGCTATGATCATTAAAGCAAAGATGATGCCAGAACAAGCTAAACAACAACAGCAACAGGGTTTACTACAGCAGCAAAATCCTCAAGCTCAACAACAAATGGCTAATATGGGTAAACGACCAGGTGGTCAAATGCCTATGCCAACAACCAGAGAAGCTGCAATGAGAGGATTATTAAGATGATAGGAAAAGGAGCTTTTATTGCAAGTAAAGCATTTGCAAAAAAACATTACACAAGTGCTATACAGTCTATAAAAGAATTAAAAGGGCCAGCAACTAAGTATGCTACTGCAACAGGAAAGCATATTATGAAACATAAAGGTAAATATACTGCTGGAACTGTTGCAGCAGGTGGAGTTGGTTTATATTCTGCTTCCAAAAATAATAATTTAGGTAAATTAAAAAAATCAGACCCAAGATATAAAATTATGAAACAAAAAGGATATCTATAATGCCACAAGTAGGAAAGAAAAAGTTCGCATACACAAAAGCTGGTAAAAAGAAAGCTAAGATGTACGCAAAAAAATACAGTAAGAAAGTTAAAAAAGGTTAGATTATGGGAAAGAAAAAAGTTAGTGGACAATGGAAAGAAGATGCAACTAAGAAAGTAAAAAACTTTTTAGGAAAAGCTAAAAAATCAGCAGCTAAAGTAGTAAAATCAAGTGGTAAAACATATGGATCATATGTGGCTCCAACTGTTGGTCTATTTAAAAAAGCAGGAACTGCTGCTACTAACATAGGTAAAGTTGCTTTAAAATTTCCAGGTACTGGTCTAGCTGCTAGTGGATTATATTATGGAGCTAAAGCTCTTGTTAAAAAGGGTGAAAAAACTGCTTCAAGAACTGCATTTAGACAATATAATAAAAAAGGTAAATGGATGATATAATGATTGATCCTAAGCGTACTTATACAAATCATAAAGAACATGGGGAAGATATGTCTCACGAAAACGAAATAAATAAATCTACAACAGAAATTAAAGTTCCAAACATAGGTGGTAAAAGACCTGGAGCTGGTAGACCTTTTGGTGCTAAGACTAAAAAAAATTGGAAGTCCATGCAAGAGATGGCTGAGAAATATCAACATTCTCCTTTGGATTATCTATTAGCTGTGTTAAACAATCCTATGAGCTCACCTGAACGTAAAATGTATGCAGCTGAAAAGGCAGCACCATTTGTTCACCCAAGGTTAGCGTCTACAACATCGAAAATAGGAACAGATGAACCAATTGCAATCAAAGTCTCCTGGCAAAAAGACGACAAGTAAACCAGTCGTTAAAATAGAAATACCCTATAAGCCAAGACCTTACCAATTAGAAGTACATAACTCATTAAAAAGATTTAGTGTCCTAGTATGTCATAGAAGATTTGGGAAATCCGTACTAGCCATAAACGAATTAATTAAAACAGCAGCAGACAAACCAAGATCTTTGTGTGCATTTATAGCTCCGACTTATCGTCAAGGTAAATCCATCGCTTGGGAATATTTAAAACTCTACACAGCACCTTTAATGAAATATGGTGGTGGTAGAAACGAAACAGAATTAAGAATAGATCTATTCAACAACTCACGTATACAAATCTTTGGAGCAGATAATCCAGACAGTATTCGTGGAATGGGATTTGATAAAGTTGTAATGGATGAATATGCCATCATGTCCCCTAGAGTGTGGACCGAAATTGTAAGACCAGCAGTATCTGACAAACTAGGATCCGTCCTATTTATTGGAACTCCAATGGGACACAATCAATTTTGGGAAGTATTTGACTTTGCTCAACGTGGTCATAAAGATTGGTATGGGAAACTATATAGAGCATCTGAAACTAAAGTAATTCCAGATGACGAGTTAGAACAAGCCAAAGCTATTATGAGTCCTGAGCAGTACGAACAGGAATTTGAATGTTCATTTACTGCAGCAGTATCAGGAAGTTATTATGGAAGATTAATAACTAAAGCAGATAAAGAAAAAAGAATTGGTGAAGTACCTGTAGACGAAGCTGTTGGTGTAGAAACTTGGTGGGATCTCGGAATTGGAGATTCAACTGCAATATGGTTTGCACAAAGAGTAGGACAAGAAGTTCACTTAATAGATTACTATGAAACTTCAGGTGAATCTTTAGCACACTATGCTGATGTACTATCTGATAAAGACTATGCATATAGTCGACATATAGCACCTCACGATATTATGGCGAGAGAGCTTGGAACAGGTAAGTCAAGGTTAGAAGTTTCTCAAGAATTGGGTATTGACTTTGAAGTAGCACCTAAGTTAGAAGTAGATCATGGAATTGAATCAGTAAGAAATACTTTGCCAAGTTGTTATTTTGACAGAGTTAAATGTAAAACAGGATTAGATGCTTTGAGACAGTATCGAAAACAATGGGACGATAAAAACCAAGTTTTTAAAAATAAACCTCTCCATGACTGGTGCTCACACGCAAGTGACGCATTTAGATATGGATGTGTACACGACCCAATTGATACATCAGACTGGGATAAACCAATTAATATAGATACAAAATACGTAGTATGAAAAAAAATAGAAAATCAAATCAAGAAATATTATCAATAGTAAGCAGAGAAATACATAATTCATCAGGTTATATTGGTGGAGAACTTGTATCAAGAAGAAAAAAATCGTTAGAATATTATTTAGGAAAACCTCTTGGCAATGAACAAGAAGGTAGATCTCAAGTTGTTTCTAATGATGTACTAGATACAGTTGAAAGTTTAATGCCATCATTGATGAGAATTTTTACAGCAGGTGATAATGTATTTAATTGTGAAGGTATGGGGCCTGAAGATGAAGAAATGGCTAGACAATGTTCTGACTATTTAAACTATATCTTTTATAAAGAGAATGATGGTTTCCTTGCTTTATATACAGCTTTCAAAGATGCACTAATTCAAAAAAATGGAATCCTAAAAGTATATTGGGATAATGCTGAAAAAACTGAAAGAGAAGAATATACAAGATTAACAGATTACGAATTAGAAGATCTACTTACTTCTGACGAAGTTAAAGTAAAAAATCATACTGAATACGAAGAAGCTATTACAGATGATGCTGGTAAAGAAATTGATAAAGTTAAACTACATGATGTAGTTATTCATAGAACAAAATTATATGGAAAGGTTAGAATAGAACCTGTTCCACCTGAAGAATTTTTAATTGAACGTAGATGCAAATCAATTGATACTGCAAACTTTGTTTGTCATAGAGTGAACAAAACAAGAACAGAATTAGTTGAGATGGGCTATGATAAAGATTTAGTTGAATCATTACCAACTGGTGATGGAGATTATTATACTGAAGATAAATTTACTAGACATCAAAGTGTAGATTTTTCACATGGAGAAACTGATGGTGATAAAAGTACACAAGATGTTTTAATACATGAATGCTATGTAAGAATGGATGTAGATGGTGATGGTAAAGCAGAATTATTAAAAATTACAGTAGCAGGTGATGGTAAGAAGTTTCTTGATATGGAAGAAATAGATTCAATGCCTTTTGTATCTATGACTCCAGTTATCATGCCACACAGATTCTATGGAAGAAGTGTTGCTGAATTAGTAGAAGATATACAATTAATAAAATCAACTGTAATGAGACAGATGTTAGACAATATGTATCTAACAAATAACAACAGAGTTGCAGTACAAGATGGACAAGTTTCAATGGATGATCTTTTAACAAATCGTCCTGGAGGAATTGTAAGAACAAAACAACCTCCTCAAAATGTTATGATGCCTATACAGGCACAACCGATTACTGAACAAGCAAGTGGTATGTTAGCCTACCTAGATTCTGTTAAAGAAACTAGAACAGGTGTTACAAGACAATCACAAGGGCTAGATGCAAATACGCTAAACAATACAGCAACTGGCCAAAACCAAATTCTAACACAATCACAAATGAGAATGGAGTTAATTGCCAGAATCTTTGCTGAGACTGGTGTAAAAGATCTAGCCTTAAAGATGTTTGAGCTTACTTGCAAATACCAAAATAAAGAAAAGATTGTAAGAATCAGAGGAAAGTATATTCCTATGAGACCTTACGAATGGAAAGACAGAGTTAATATTACAGTTTCTGTAGGATTAGGTACTGGATCAAAAGAACAACAGTTGATTTTAATGAATGCGATATTAGAAAGACAAATGTCTGCAATCAACTTACAACAGAATGTTCATGGCCCAATGGTTAATCTAAGAAATATTTACAACTCTTTGAAAAAATTAGTTGAAAATGCAGGTCTAAATAGTATAGAACCATACTTCATGGATCCAGAAGTGGGAGCAGCACAAATGCCACCTATTCCTCCTAAGCCACCTACTGAATTTGAGAAGGTGACTTTAGCTCAAGTACAAGGTGAAAACCAACGTGCACAATTAAAAGCTGAAACGGAGAGCAAGAATATAGAAGGCAGAATGAGACAAGCACTTCTAGATTATGAACTAGCCATCAAAGAAATGGAATTGAAATACAATACCAAAATTGATGAACTAGAACTTAAACGAAGATCAATGTTAGAAGGTGCTGATCTAAATAAATCAGGCGATCTAATGAAAGAGATAATAAAAGGACAACAAAACTTCTTTAAAAATGGACAAGGAAATACTGATCAGGGAGGGCAAACGAGCCCAGCAACTGCTGGACGATCCCCTTCTAAAACAAGCATTTGAAGATCTTTCTGAAATTTACAGACTAGAGATCTTTAATACAAGTTTCGCAGACGATGATACTCGTAGAAACCTTTGGGTAGCCTTTAATATGGTGGATAAAATCAAAGGACATTTACTAAGTGTTATGTCAAGTGGAAAGCTAGCTCAAGCAGAAATCGAGCAATTAAACAAACGAAGTTAATCTAACGAAACTTCAATTTCGTCAACCAACAAAAGGAACGATATGGCAGAACCAATACAAGGCATAAAAGGTGCAGCAGATAAAATTTCAGGTTTACTGAATCCTAAAGAGGACACTCAAGTACCAGAAACCAAAGCAGAACCTTCAGAGTCAATTCCTGAGAAACAGGAAGTTCAAGAGAGTCAATCTGAGTCGAAAGAAACTCCAATAGAACAGACAACTGAAAATACTGAGACTGAAGAAGAAACTACAACAGAATTAGAGACACCTGAACTCCACCGAGTAAAAGTAAGTGGTCAAGAGTTAGAGGTGAGCCTCGATGAGCTGAAGGCAGGATATTCTAGAGACTCGGATTATAGACAAAAAACTCATACTTTAGGTTTGGAAAAGAGAGATCTTGAAGGACAAAAGAATAGTTTGCGTCAAACTTATGACACTCGTTTATCAGAGCTGAATGATTTAATATCGACAGCAGATCAATTTGTGAAACAAAAACAAGGTGGACAAGACCTTGCTAAACTTTATGAAGAAGATCCTACATCTGCATCTAGACTTGACTTTGAATTAAGACAAGAAAGTAGCCGAATAGAAGGATTAAAAAGTAAAGCAAGAGAAATTCAAACTCAACAGTACGAAACTTACCTTGAAGCACAAAGAGATTTAGCTGCAACAAAAATACCAGAGTTTAGCGACCCTAATAAATCTGATACTTTTAAACTTAATTTACGTAATTCGTTACGAAATTATGGTTTTAATGATCAGGAAATTGGTAGCCTTGCAGACCATAGATTTTTAATGGTAGCAAAAGATGCTATGAGCTTTCAATCCCAAAAGGATAAAAGACCATTGACATCTAAGAAGGTTGCTAATGCCCCTAGAGTTTTAAAAGCTGGTGTTGCAAAATCAGGCAATAGTTCAGGTAGAGAGCAAATAAGAAATAAAATCAATACGCTACGGAAAACTGGTAATATTAAAGATGCTAGTAATGCCATAGCCGATATGATTAATCTTAAATCTCAACAAAGGAAATAAACAATGGCACAGCCAACAAACACGTTTGATACTTATGATTCAGTCGGTGAAAGAGAAGATCTTTCTGACGTTATCTACAGTATCTCACCAACAGATACGCCTTTCCTAAGTTCTGCAGCTAAAACACAAGCAACTGCAGTTCTTCACGAATGGCAAACAGACGCCTTAGCAGCAGCAGTAACAAACAATGCTGTTATCGAAGGTGACGAAGCAACTTTAGACGCATCTGTCGCAACTACTAGACTTTCTAACAGTTCTCAAATTATGGATAAAACTGTAGTTATAACAGGAACTCAAGAATCTGTAGACAAAGCAGGTAGAGCATCTGAGATCGCTTATCAAATAGCTAAAAAAGCTAAAGAGCTAAAAAGAGACATGGAAAGCACTCTTACTTCTAACAATGCAGAAGTAACTGGTGGTTCAGGTACTGCACGTCAATTAGGTGCACTTGGATCTTGGGTCATAACTAATGATGACTTAGGTGTTTCTGGTGCTTCTGGTGCAGGTGCAGGAAATGCAGCTCACACAAATGGTACTCAAAGAGCTTTCACAGAGTCTCAATTAAAATCAGTAATTAAGTCAGTATGGAATGCTGGTGGGGATCCTTCTATGATTATGGTTGGCCCTTTCAACAAACAAAAATTATCAGGATTTACTGGTAATAGTACTAGATTTGATGCTGGTGCAGACGCTACTTTATACACATCAGTTGACGTATACGCATCTGACTTCGGTCAATTGCAAGTAGTACCTAATAGATTCTCTAGAGATAGAGATGCTTATGTACTTGATATGGATTACTGGGGTGTTGCTTTCTTAAGAGACTTTTCTATGCATGAACTTGCTAAGACTGGTGACTCTGAAAAAAGACAACTTTTAGTAGAAGCTACTCTTGAATCAAGAAATGAAGGTGCAAGTGGCTTAGTAGCCGACTTAACTACTTCATAATAGATACACGTATATAGGGGAGTAACCTCAATACTACTCCCCTAGTACTTTAAAAACATTGAAGATCAGAGAGGGGTTATGATCGGAACAATGAGGAAACAAAATGAGAACATTAAACGACTATTTTATAACAGCAAAAATCGCAGACATTAGTACTGCATCGAGTACATTTGTACCAATCCCTGATGGTGGAAAAGTAATAAAAATTATTACTGCATTACAAGGTGCAATTGGCACAGCTAATGGAGGAATCACTTTTGAAATAGGTGGAACTGCCATTACAAATGGTGGAATTACTGTAACACAATCTGGTTCAGCAGCTGGAGATGTAGATACAGCAGTACCTACAGCAGCTAATGACGTTGCAGAAGGTGGTACTATCGAAATGATTACTAATGGTGCTTCAACTAATACAATTGTACTTTACGTTACATTTGTAATTAGAAGATAATTAAATACTGGGGGTGGTAACATCCCCAAACAAAAAGGACAAAATGATGAATTACGGATTAAGACATGGAACTGTACTTAAGTTAACTTCAGGAGCTACAAGTTCTTTAAGTGCAGCTTTTACAGATGGTACAGAATACATAAGAGTAGTTAGTACTATTGCTTGTCATATACACATTGCAGTAGCACCTACAGCTACTACAAGTACTACTTATTTACCTGCAAATGAAGTTGAAATTATTAAAATTTCAGCTGGAGAAAAAATTGCAGTATTAAGAATAGGTGGATCAAACGGAGAATTATACGTTACAGAACTAACTGAATAATTTATGGCTAGAATAAGATCAATAGAATATGATGGTGGAATAAAAACTAAATATATTCAAGAATCTAATGGTGCTTTAACTATTAATAACTCTCAAGATGTAACTCCTTTGTTAAAAAGAAACAAAGAGCTTTATAATCATGACAAAGGTTATTTAACAAGTGCTAAAGAAATGAAAAGAGTGGCAAGTGTTCCACCTTTAATACTAGCGATCTGGACAAAAGAATACAATGGAACTAATAACTGGTTTCAATTACCTAAAGACATTCAAAGAAAAATAATGAGAACTAAACTTAATAGTAGTGAGTTTAGATATTTCAGAACAGCTGAAGGAAATTTATAATGGCATTAACAACATATTCAGGATTAAAAACAGCATTAGCTAATTGGCTAAACAGAACTGACTTAACAGATGAGATAGCTGATGACTTTATTAAATTAGCTGAAGCTGACTTTAATGCTAAACTAAGAATAAGACAAATGGAACAAATAGATGCTATTACAATAGACTCTGAAACTGAAACAGTTCCTACAGGGTTTATTGGAGTTAGATCTTTTTATATACTGGCATCAAGCACTAAGTATGTATTAGAGTATATTACTCCACATAATATGTTTGAAATTAAAGCTGGTTCTACAACTGCTAGACCTAGAGTCTATACAATTGAGAGTGATGATGAAACAGAAACTTTACGTTTTGGGCCTGCCCCTGATACTTCTTATACTGGGTACTTATCATATTATAAAAGTTTTGGAGCTCTTTCAGATACTAATACAACAAATTACATTTTAACTAATCACCCTGGAATATACTTGTATGGTTCTTTATATCATGCAGCTAACTTCTTAGGTGGTATAGATCCTAACCAAGTTCAACAATGGTTACAAATGTATATTGCAGCTATGGAAAGATGCGAAAATAACGACAAACAAGATTCATATGGTGGAGCACCTGTTCAACAAAGAACAGATATACAAACTGATCTATCATTTTACAGGGCTAGATAATGCAAATACCTTTTGGAGAATGGATGCCTGATCAACCAGAACATGGTATGAAAGGTGCAAACGTAGCAACTAATGTTTACCATGCTTTAGGATCTTATAAAAGATTTCCTTCGTTGGTATCATACTCAGGTTCATCAACTACTACTACAGATGCTAAAGGTGCAGGATCATTTAGAGATAACTCTAATGCTGTATTTAATTTTGTAGCAACAAGAACAAATTTATATCAATTAGCATCAGGAGTTTTTACTTCTCGTAAAGCTAGTTTAACTGGAGATGCTGATGACTTTTGGACATTCACTCAATTTGGTGAATATGTTATTGCAAGTAATGGAGTAGATGCAGTTCAATATTATTTAATGGGAACATCAACTAACTTTGCAGCTCTTACAGCAATTCAAACTGCTGGTACAGCACCAGTATTTAGAGTCTCTGGAGTAATTAGAGATTTTTTAGTTGTAGGTAATATAGTTGGAGCAACTAATAGAATTCAATGGTCAGGCATTAATGATATTACTGTTTGGACAGGAAAACAATCAGACTATCAAGACCTTCCAGGATCAGGTGGTAGAGTTGTAGCCATAACTTCTGGAGAAGTAGGTTATGTATTTAGACAAAACCAAATAATTCGTATGGATTATGTTGGTGGTGCAACAGTATTTAGACTATCAGTTATATCTCCTAATAGAGGAGCTATGTTTGGAAAAACAGTATGTCAAGATAACAGACGTGTATTTTTTTATGCAGATGATGGTTTTTATGAAATACAAGGTGATAACGTAGTAGGTATTGGTGTAGAAAAAGTTAATAGATTTTTTGATCTTAATTTAAACAAAGCATATTCAGATAGAATAGTAGCAGCAGTTGATCCATTTAATACATTAGCTATGTGGTTATATCCATCAGTTAATAATGCTTCTAATACAACAGGTATTTGTGATAGAATGATTGTATATAATTATTCTACTAAAAAATGGTCATTAGTAAAAGTAAATGCTAGTCAAATATTTTCACAATTTCTTGGAGCTTATACAGTAGAACTAATGGATATTATATCTACAAATCTTGAAAAGATTAATGCATCATTAGATACAGATTTTTGGTCTGGTGGACAAATGTTTTTAGGTGCAATTGATTCAGATTTTAAAGCTGCAATTTTTTCAGGAACAGCTAATGAATGCGAAATAGAAACAGCTGAGATAGAAGGCTTTCCAGGAGCTCGAACTAACATTCAAGGAGTTAGACCAATAGTAGATGCGACTGCAACAGTAACTGTAAAAACTAGAGAAAGATTAGCAGACACAGAAACAGAATCTAGTTCATCTTCTATGGTAACAAGTGGTATAAACCCAGTTAGACAATCAGGTAGATATATAAGAGCTAATGTAAAAATAGCTTCAGGTACAGCATTTAACCATGCACAAGGAATAGATATTGTTGCATCAAAAGCAGGATATAGATAATGAGTGATATAATAGATATAGACAACGTAAGATATTCAATGGAAACACAAGAATATTTTCAAAGACAAATTGAAGAAGCAATTAATACATTAGTAAATAAGAATAATACTGAAAGCGATAAAGCATTCAGTTGGTTCATGAATTAGGGAGAATTATGGCAGGAACATTTTTAGGTAAATACGACACAACAGCAGCAAACAATACAGCTACAGGAACTGGTTCAGTATCTGTTGCTGAAGGAATGCTACCATCAAATATTAATAATGCTTTTAGAAGTGTTATGGCAGATATTAGACAACATTATAATACTGCTGAATGGATTGAATACGGAGATGCAGCAGGTACTTATACTGCTACTTACGCATCTTCTACAAGTTTTACAATTGATGGAGCTAATGTAACAGCTATTTATCATGCTGGACGTAGAGTTAAAGTTGTAGCATCAACGCCAGGTACAATATATGGTACTATATCTAGTACATCTTTTTCTACAAACACTACAGTTAATGTAACTTGGGATTCAGGTTCTTTATCTAGTGAAGCTATTACTTCAGTTTATATTGGTGTATTAGCTAAAACAAATAACTCTATACCAACAGAAGTTATTGGAACTACAAATATAGCCGATGATGCAATTACAGCTGCAAAAATGGCAGCTAATTCAGTAGACTCAGACTCATACGTAGATGGAAGTATCGACTTAGCTCATATGTCTGTAAACAGTATTGATAGTGATCAATATGTAGATGCATCAATAGATGCAGAACATTTAGCAGCAGATATAATTACTGGAGCTAAAATTGCTGATGATGCTATTGATAGTGAACATTACACAGATGGTTCTATAGATACTGCTCATATTGCAGCAGACCAAATTACAAGTGCTAAAATAGCAGACGACCAAATAGATTCAGAACATTATGTTGATGGAAGTATAGATCTTGCTCATTTAGCAGCAGACTCAGTTAATGGTTCAAAAATAGTTGATGATGCAATAGACTCAGAGCATTATACAGATGGATCAATTGATACTGCACATATAGCAGATCTTAATGTAACCCTTGCTAAACTTGCAGCAAGTTCTGTAAACTCATCTAAAATTGTAGATGACTCTATTGTTAATGCAGATATTAATTCAAGTGCTGCAATAGATGCAACTAAGATTGCAGATGGAACAGTAACAAGTGCAGAATTTCAATATATTAATACTTTATCCTCTAATGCTCAAACACAAATAGATGCAAAAGCTGCAACAACTTATGTTGATGATGCAGTTGCTGGATTAAGAACTAGAATTATTGCAGAGTGTGCTTCAACTGCCAATGTAACAATTTCATCAGCTCTTGAAGCTGGAGATACTATTGATGGTATTACACTTGTTGCAGGAGATAGAGTCTTATTAAAAGATCAAAGTACAGCTAGTGAAAATGGTTTATATACTGCAGTATCAAGTGGTGCAGCATCAAGAGATACACAATTTAATTCTATTTCTGAATTATCAGGTCAAATGGTTGTTGTTAATCAAGGAAGTGCTAATGATAATAAAATATTTTTATGTACTACAAATAACACAGCATCATTAGGTTCTGACTCAATTACTTTTACTGTAATTACTCCAAGTAATACAGGAACAGTAACTTCTATTACAGCTGGTACTGGTTTATCTGGTGGTGCAATTACATCTGCTGGAACAATAGCAATTGATTCAACTGTTGCTACACTTACAGGAACACAAACTTTTACAAATAAAACTTATACTTCACCAAAAATAAATGAAGATGTAGTAGTAACTTCTACTGCAACAGAACTAAATAAAATGGATGGTGACACAAGTGCTACTGGAACAACTTTAGTTGATGCTGATAGATTAGTTGTAAATGATGCTGGTACTATGGTACAAGTAGCCATATCAGATGTTAAAACATATCTAAATAGTGCTGGGTATGTAACAGACGATCCAACAGCACTAGCAATAGCTTTAGGTTAATTAATAATAAGGGGAAAATAAAAAATGGCAAA
>Ga0209657_1000978_pt1 | contig 17855 bp, 7 predicted proteins | sample SaaInlV_100m_DNA_FD_184650 | JGI IMG/M metagenome (GOLD analysis project Ga0209657, IMG submission 184650) | Marine microbial communities from expanding oxygen minimum zones in the Saanich Inlet - SI037_S3LV_100m_DNA (SPAdes) (version 2) | ecosystem: Environmental > Aquatic > Marine > Intertidal... | reverse complement strand
TATACCGTTGCGCTAACAATTTCTGCAACCATTGCAGTGGTCATTTCTCTCAAATTGCCACCGGTGTAATATAAGGGTTTTCTAACTGCCATAATTGATCTCTACTATCTATTTATACTATATTATTCTATTAAATCCCAACTAGTTGTTGCTTCATTCCAATTATATTCTTCACCATCATTTGGATAAGCAGTTGGTGCTTCCCAAAGACACGTTGTTTCATTTAAAGTCCATGATGTGTAAGGTTTAGGTGCTATGAAAGCATCTCTATCTTTATCATAAGTATAACCAATACCAGCAAAGTTTTTTCTTAAAGGTGTACCACCTCCTGAGTGAACACCACCAACAGTATTGTATGAGGTTTGTATCCATTCACCTGGTGTTGAATCTACAAAGGTATCAAAGAACTCTTCCTCTGCTACTATTACTTGTGTTACTAATGTATTACTTACTTTTGCATAATGTGCCATATTTGTTCTCCTATTAAACTTGGTAACGAATGATTACAATACCTGATCCACCTGATCCAAAGGTTCCATACCCACTATACCCAGGTCCTCCGCCACCACCAGATCCAGTATTTACTGTTGCATGACCACCTGTTCCACCAGAAACGTTTGTACCATTACCTGCACCGCCACCACCACCTGAAGCTGGGACTCCTGTACCTGAACGATTACCACCGCCACCGCCGCCTGCTCTTGCTGTTGAAGTTCCATTAATAGAACTAGACAAAGCTGTTCCACCTTGTCCAGCAGTTCCCCCAGAGCTATTAGAACCAATTGATCCTGAACCACCACCACCACCACCGGAAGATGCATGTGTTTGGTTTCCACCAGCATTACCTTGACCTGCTGTTCCAGCACCACCACTAGAGCTTCCTCCTCCTGTAGTACCTCCGCCACCACCAGATCCACCACTAAATCCACCTTGACCATCTCCTCCTCCACCACCGCCACCCGTAGATGTGATAGATGAGAAACTAGAGTTACTACCATTTGAACCATTTCCGCTCCCAGATCCTGTTCCTCCGGCTCCAACTACAACTGTATGATTGCCTTTATTTACAGAAAATCCACTCGCTACTAAATATCCTCCAGCACCGCCACCTCCACCAGCACCTCCAGAAGCACCACCAGCAGCTACAAGATAATCAACAGAACCCGAAGCTTCAGCAGTAAATGTGCCAGATGATGTAAACGTGTGTACTTTATAATTATTACCACCTGATGAATACGCAGATTCAGTACCACCAGTGGCATTAAACAGATGATCTGAATTTAACAATGGAATCCAACCTTTAGTAGCACCTGAATAAACTAAATGAACTGATTGAAACTCTGTGCTATATTCTAAATTATCAGTACCACCTTGAATTTTTAAACCATTTCGATTTATTGTAACTACATTATTATCCCATGTTCCCGCATAGTCATTAAGTATAATTTGATCGCCAACAATAGCTGAAGCAGGTAGTGTGATGGTAACAACATTAGATGTAGTGTTAACAAAGTATCCTTTATTAGCTACTACAGTTGCGCTTGCTGTAATAATAGTTGATTGCCATTGAATAATATTACTATTAGGAGCTGTTACTGTGTCACCAACTGTTAAAGTTCCATTTGGTATTGAAATATTTTGATCAGCGTCAATATCAAGTGTTGTGTTGGAAGATGGGTCTAGTATTGTAAAACCAGAGGATCCTTCCTGTATATTAAGTTTATTATTATTTTTGAAAATTCTTGTATTAGTGTTAGAATTATTACTACCAAATACAATTTTACCTACTCCTGTTATGTCGCCTGTAGAATGATTAGAAATAGTACTCGTACCCATTGCTATTGAACTATTAAATATAGCTCTACCAGCGTCTGACATATCTAAAGTTAAAGCTGTAATAAATGAACCACCATCATTACCTCTAAATAAAATGTCATTATCTGATATCTGTGATGTCAATCTAATACCTGAACTATTAGATATAGACAAAAATATACTTCCATCATCTTTAAATTTAGTTGATTGACCGCCATCAAGGATTATATCTCTAGTAGCGTCAACAATAATATCATTGGAAGTTGAAACAGTTAAATCTGTACCATCACCTACTATGTTTTCACCAGCGTCACCAAATATTACTTTCTTATTATTGGCTAAAGTTAAATCACTAGGTATAACTAGATTACCTGAACTGTCACCAGAAAGCCACATCACATCTGTTCCTTCTGCACCACCACCGGTAGCCATTGAACCTATTTTTAATTGAGTATCTCCTGCGGCATTATCAACTGTAACTTCGGGGCCAATACAAACATTACCATCTCCAGAAGTAATTGTATCTCCAGATTGTTTTCCAATACACACATTCCAATCGCCTGTTACTAGTTGTCCAGCTTGGTGTCCTAGTGCTGTATTACTTGATCCAACTTGATTTTGCAATAAAGCTTTATAACCTATGGCTGTATTAGAAGTACCACTGGAAATATTTGTTCCAGCACCAAATCCTATGGCAGTATTTGCATCTCCAGAAGTTATTGCGTCTAATGCCTGAATTCCAACTCCAATGTTTTGACCAGCAGAATTCAAAGTGCCTGTTGTTGAGTGACCAATTAATAAACTGTTTGAAAAGTTAGTGCCACCAATCTTACCTGGTATTACTTCACCGGTAACTGAATTGGTTTTAATTTCATTTATTGTTACTGAACCTGTACCACTAGCAGATAAATTTAGGTCCATGTTTGAAGTGCCTATTGAAGCAGTACCTGAAGCTGCCACTCCTGTTGAAGAATTTAGTCTTATAAAGTTTTGTATTGCTGTGATATTAGAATTTATGGTTGTTGACACAGAACCTAATGTGATTGTAGCACCTGCCGAAGCAGTCGCTGCTGTTGTTCCGTTAGTGCCTCTAGTTATTCCTGTTAAAACGTGTTGTATACCAGAGGTAGAGGTATTAATATAGTATTGTGTTGGAGCAGATGCTCTTTCTAATTGTCCTCCCCAAACATAGTAATAATCATTTTCTGAATAATTACTAGTAGTTGTTCCAAATTTATGAATATTACTACTGTTACCAACACCAGATGGTGTAAGTGTTCCATAGATACGAAACCAACCATTTGATAATTCTTCATATCCTTTATTAGTAAAGTTAACTTGACCTGAAACATCTGTTATTGCTTTTGTTGTAAAATTAAATATAAAAGAATAACTACCTGCCCCTTGTAAAGTAAGACTATGACCAACTTCATTTACTGATCCTTGTTTAACATGCACACTGTAAGTATATTCTACTCCACTTTCTGGTAAAGGACCTGTTAATTGAGATCCATAACCATTAATACCAGAAACAGTTGAAGCTGCTGTAAATTTATTTCCTGTTGTTGTTCCATCTGGAGCGACAATATTATTAACCGTGGCAGTTCCATTAACAACATATGTACTATTGACATTTGAATTTCTTGTTAAATTTTCTGTTATGTGTGTGTAACTAATCTGTTCTATACTAGAGTTTAAGGCTGTAATAGAGTTATTATCTATATTAACATTTTCGGTAGTTAATGAAGTTAAACCTGTAATTGTTGGTGTTGATATTCCACCACTCATGGTTACTAAACCAGCACTGTCACCAGAAAGCCATGTTGTAGTAGTTGTGCCATCATAACCATTGATTGTTAATGTTCTGTTACTATCTACGGCAGTAACGTCACCTTTACCTATAAAGACATTTCCATCACCAGTTGTCAAATTGTTTGCAGGTTGATATCCAATTACAATATTATAATCTCCACTAACAGCTCTTGCGCCGTCATAACCTATACCAATGTTGCCAGTTCCACCACCACTTCTCCCTGCGTTTACACCAATGTATGTTCCAGCTGTTGGTTCACCAAAACTACCAGCAGAGTAACCGACCGCCGTGTTGTTTGATTGACTGGTGATATCTTTAAGAGCATTAACTCCGATTCCTATGTTTCCATCTCCACCACTGATATCCTCTAATGCATTTGAACCTATACCAATGTTATACACTGAATTACTTGTCAATGTACCAGTTAAACTACTACCAATTAATAAACTCTCTGTAAAATTAGTGCCACCAATCTTACCTGGTATTACTTCACCGGTAATTGAATTAGTTTTAATTTGATTTATTGTTACTGAACCTGTACCACTAGCAGATAAATTTAAGTCCATGTTTGAAGTACCTATTGAAGCAGTACCTGAAGATGAAATTCCTGTAAGACTTGCTAAAGGTATGTAAGTTTGTGCTGCCGTAATATTAGCTGATAAAGTTGTTGAAGCGCTACCTAGTGTTACAACACCACCACTTGAAGCCGTAGTTGCTGTTGTGCCACTAACACCTCTAGTTACTCCTGTTATTCCTGATAAAGAAGCTGAAGTTGTAGGTAAATATCCTGTTAAAGCTGTAGCTTCTATTTGTGCGCCCCATAATAATCCACCTTTAGTTCCATCTCCTGTAAAATTCCTAGAAGTACCTGTTTCTGTTATACCAAAAGATGCTCTTGCAGCTCCACCAAAAGTCCTAGTCGCACTACATCTATACCAACCATTACCTGAATCTTCTATGGTAGTTGTCACCCCAGTTCCTGTACTAACTACAACTCCTGTTGTTAAATTAAAGAAATTGTTAACTCCGTCTACCCTCAAATGAAAAAAATTGTATCCATCTGCTTTTACATAAACGGATAAAGCATAGGTTCCTGCAGGTACAACTCCAAATCCTATAGTATCAATTACATGTACTGAAGATGCTGTGGTATCTGGAATAAATTTATCTGCTGTGGTTGTTCCATCAGGAGCTACTCCTGCGTTAGCTGTTATTGAAGCTTGGTATTTTGTCCAATAAGAATTATCAAATTGTTCGGAATAATTAAATAAATTTGTAGTAACACTTGTATAACTAACCTGTTCTATGCTAGAGTTTAAAGCTGTAATAGAGTTGTTATCTATATTAATATTTTCGGTAGTTAATGAAGTTAAACCTGTAATTGTTGGTGTAAAGACAGCCATTATTCTATTTCCTCTATTTTAAATTTGTATTTCTTACCTGTGTTATTATTTATCAAAAATAAATCACTCTGGCCTTCTTGTAGTGTCCAATTACCTGTTGTACCATCTATACTATTACCTGATTTTGTACTTTCATTACTTAAATGTAAGTCACCTGTATATATGTTATTCCATCTTTTAGATGTAGAACCTAAATCTTGTGTTGCGTCTGTTGTTGGTAAAATGTTACCACCGACTGTTATGTTACCTGGCATTGTTAAATCATTGTTATTTGAAGCTTCTATAATATTGTACCAAGTGTTACTAGTTCTATTGGCAATGGCAATGTTACCACTATTATTTTCTACTCTTCCATATTCTAAACCACCATCTCTGAATATAATATCTCCACCTCCACCACCACCTTGTCCATCAGCGTCAAGTATGATGTCTGTAACAGCATCAAGTGTTATAGAGTTTGAAGAAGCTATAGTAATTTTAGTTCCATCTCCTACAATGTTTTCTCCAGCGTCACCAAATATTACTTTCTTATCATTGGCTAAAGTTACGTCACCTATAGTAGTTAAATTACCTGAACTGTCACCAGAAAGCCAAGTTGTTCTTGTTGTACCATCATAACCCGCAATTTTTAATTTTCTACTATCTGTTGAATTATCAGCATCAAGATAAGTACCAATAAATATGTTTCCAGAACCATCTGTAATATTTCTTCCACTATTAATTCCTATTGCTATATTATCCCTACCAGTAACATCTCTTAAAGTATGATAACCAATTCCAGTATTACCAAATCCACCAGTACCATCTCTCATAGAATAATAACCAATAGCTGTAGAATATGAAGCATTTGTACTTGCTGTTAGCATTGCATCACTACCAATAGCAACATTTTGAGCTCCAGTAGTTAATGATCCACCAGCATCTTTACCTATAGCAACATTATTGTCAGCACTGGTAATCGCATTTAAAGCACCAATACCAACTCCAGTATTATTGTCAGCAGCATTCAAAGTGCCTGTTGTTGAATGACCAATTAATATACTGTCTGTAAAGTTTGTTCCTTGAACTTTACCTGGTATAGCTTGACCACCTGACATTGACACAGTGCCATTAAATGTAGCGTTACCAGCTTCTGACATATCTAATGTCAGTGCTGTTATTGTTGAGCCACCATCATTACCAGTGAATATAATATCTTTATCAGACGTTGTTTGATTAATACTAAAATCTCCTGAGCTACTTGTAAGTGTACCATATGTTGTACCACCACCTGCTCTTAATGTTGTTCCACCACTACCACTATCTAAAGTTATACCGTTTGGAACATCAATACCTAATGCGTTAGATGATACGATATTTAAGTTAGTACCATCACCTACAATATATTCTCCTGCGTCACCAAATATTACTTTCTTATCATTGGCTAAAGTTACGTCACCAGTTGTTACTAGATTACCTGAACTGTCACCAGTTAACCAAACTACTGAACCATCTTCTCCATCACTAATTTTAAATTGTTTGTCACCAGTAGCACTTGCAACGTCAGCTACTCCAATTACAACATTACCCGAACCAGATGTAATATTATTTCCAGATGTATAACCTATACCGATATTGCCATCACCAGCAGCAACAGAACCTAGAGCAGTAACACCTAAGGCTGTGTTTCTAGAACCTGTTGAGTTTGATACTAAAGCATTCTTACCGACAGCTGTACTATTTGATCCTGAATTTAATCTTAAGGCCTGAAAACCAACTGCTGTTAAATCACCACCATTATTGTTACTTAATAAAGCATCTCTACCAATCGCTGTATTACCACCCCCAACTGTATTTGTACTTAACGCATTATGACCGAGTGCTGTATTTGAATCTCCAGAGGTTAAAGCGTCTAAAACACCTAAGCCAACTCCAGTGTTATAAGTAGCAGCATTCAAAGTGCCTGTTGTTGAATGGCCAATTAATAAACTTCCTGTAAAGTTTGTTCCAGCAAGTTTACCTGGTATTCTATATGTGTCTGCTAAAGTTATTACTCCTGCATTTGAAAGTGTTGCATCACCTGAAGGTGTAACTTGTGTAGAAACACCTGAACTATTACCTAAAAGAATTTTACCATTAGCTAATTCTAAACCTAAATCTGTTCTTAATGTAGAAGGTGAGTTTAAATCAAATGAACCAAACGTTAAAAGTTCCAATTCATCAGCTGCCGTTGGTGCAACTGCAAATGTAATTTGTGAATTACTTGTTTTTGTAAAATCTGTATCTTCAACTAGTTGAACACCATTAAGAAATACTAGTAAAGTGTTTGTTGAAATATATCTAAACTCTTTACCGTTATTATCGTTACCACTAAAAACAGTAGTAGAACCATCACCTGTAAATTGGTATCGTTCTACTATTCCTGTTTGTTCTGGAGGTGATACACCTATATAACTAGCCATAATTTATCTTATCTATATTTATTACTCTTTTTGTGATATCAATAAAGCTTTAAAAGCGTTCTTAACCGCTGTTGTCCATACAGCATTACATATTGCTTGAACCTCTGCATGTTCTCCAGTTATAACTGTATCTACTAAATTATCAGAAGCGTCTAACGTACCACAAGATAAAGCATGTCTGTGATACTTTCTTGTTAATTCTACGTCATCTTCGATAACTACTGTATCAGTTCTTACTTGGACTGATTTATATTTTCCGACCACTTCGATTTTACCAATCTGGGTCTCTTTAGTTATTGCCATTTGTTTTCTCCGTTGTTGTTGTTATTATGTGTTTGTTATGTATGTTATTTGACCTTCAAAAGTGTCATTACTGGTAATACTATTACTAGCATCATAACGAATAATAGTTCCAGTGGTAGCCGAAGCACCTACTCTTATGAAAAAAAGTTTACCACTAGTTTGTGTTTCTCTAGATAATCCTTGTTGTTCACATCCAGATTGTGAAGTAAATGGAAATCCTGTAATATTAATATTACTACCAGAACCATCTGAACTAATTTTAAATTTAGCAGTACATACATTTCCAATTTTAGTGTATTGACCAGAGGCATTTGATTGACCAACACTATCTAAAGCAGGTGTCCAAGTTCCTTCTTCGTAATCGTCTAATGCGTTTGCTTCTGCTGTGTCGCCACCAAAAGTTAATCCACCAGATGCTAACATTCTCATTCTTTCAGTATTAGAAGATAAAAATACTAAATCACTAGCTGTACTTGGCCCAATTTGTGCAACAGAACCAGAAGTTAAAATTCTAAAGTTTGCATTAACACCATTTGAAAAATCAGCTTTTAAAGTATCTCCTGCTCTTGAAACAGTTAAATCTCCAGAAACAGTAAGTGTTGAGTTTGGAGTTGTAGTTCCTATTCCTAATCTACCATTGCCACGAAGTCTCATTTTAGTACTGCCGCCAATATCAAACGAATAATTTGGAAGTCCTTGCGAAGAATTTGGATCCAAATCAAATACAATCTCAGAACTTGCTCCTCTAATATCAAAGAACATTCCTGATAAATCTGTATCTTCTATTCTAATTTTTGGAATTCCAGCTGCAATATGAAGTGTAGTTTGTGGATTTGAAGTTCCGATACCAATTTTTCCTGAACTGTCACCAGTTATCCAAGTTGTAGTGTCTGTACCATCGTAACCAGCAATCTTTAATTGTCTTGAGCCAGTTGCTGAAGTAGCGTCAACACTTCCAATAATTACGTTACCAGTACCACTTGTAATATTATCACCAGAATCTCTACCTAACCCAATATTATAACTTGCTGTGTTAGCAGCAAGAGAATTAAAACCTATTGCTGTGTTATTAACACCTGTTGTGTTAGCCTTAAGAGAAGCATAACCTATCGCTGTGTTATGAATACCTATCGTGTTAAGACGCATAGATTCAGTTCCTATTGCTGTGTTACGATAACCTGTTGTATTAGAACATAAAGATTGATTACCTATAGCAACAGTTTCATAACCTGTTGTATTATTTCTTAAACTTCCATATCCTATAGACACATTATTATATCCTTCAGTATTAGTTACTAAAGCAGATTCACCTATGGCAGTATTCCAAGAACCTATCGTGTTAGCCTTTAATGTAAAATTACCCAATGCAGTATTTTTTTGACCTATCGAGTTAGTATAAAGTGAACAAGTACCTACTGCTGTATTACAATTGTTTGTATTAGTATAAAGAGCCCCCCAACCTATTGATGTGTTTTGAATACCTCCTGAACTATTAACTGATGAAAAAGCTCCTAAAGATGTGTTTTTTGTACCAACTGTATTATTATTTTGAGATTGATAACCAATTGCTGTGTTACTAATACCTGTTGTGTTACTTTTTAAACTATTAACACCAATGGCTGTGTTATAATTACCTGTTGTGTTAGTACAAAGAGCACGAGTACCTATTGCTGTGTTACATTTACCTATTGTGTTACATCTCATACTACAAGCACCTACTGATACGTTTTCAACACCTGTTGTGTTAGTATATAATGAGTTTAAACCCATAGCAACGTTACTAACACCAGTTGTATTAGAGTATAAAGATTGTTCTCCAATGGCTATGTTACTACAACCAACTGTATTCCATCTCATGGTATCAATTCCAATAGCAACATTTTTTTGACCTGTGGTATTTGCACTTAATGTACCAGTTCCTATAGCCACATTATTATGCCCATTTGCATTAGCATATAAAACTGCGGAACCTATGGCAACATTTTGATTACCGCTTACATTATTTACCATAGAGTCTTTACCTATGGAAACATTATTAGAACCAGTAAGATTGTTAACCATGGCTTGTTTACCAATAGCAACGTTTCGTATACCTGTAGTAGTTTTTCTTAAAGCATAATAACCAAGAGCAGTATTTTCTTTTCCAACTGTATTTTCTCTTAAAGAACCGTAACCTATGGCAACATTAAATTCACCTGTAGTGTTATCTTCTAGGGCTTGATAACCGACACCAACGTTGTAACTTGCAGTTGTGTTAGCTTTTAAGGCATGGTAACCTACACCAACATTAAATTGACCAACAGTATTACATCTCAATGCATGATAACCTACACCAACATTATATTGACCTGTGGTATTTGCTCTTAAAGCACTACTACCAAAAGCAACATTATATTGGCCTGTTGTGTTAGCGTTTAAAGAATAGTAACCTACTGCTGTATTGTTACCACCTGTTGTGTTATATTGTAAACTAGAAGTACCAATACCAATATTATTATTTCCTATAGTATTTAATCTTAAAGCACTACTACCAAAAGCAACATTATATTGGCCTGTTGTGTTAGCGTTTAAAGAATAATAACCTATAGTAGAATTATGATTACCCGTTGTGTTAGAATATAAAGAATTATTACCTATTGCTGTGTTAAATTGACCTGTTGTGTTAGATTGTAGAGCAGACTTACCTATCGCTGTGTTATCAACACCAGTTGTGTTAGCTTTAAGAGAATCAAAACCTACTGCTGTGTTACATTTACCTGTAGTATTTTGATTAAGAGCATGATAACCTACTGCTGTGTTATTTTCACCTGTTGTGTTATCAATAAGAGCTGCAGCACCTATCGCTGTGTTACGAGTACCTGCTGTGTTAAGATTAAGAGCAGCATAACCTACTGCTACGTTACAAACACCTATTGTGTTAGAACGAAGAGCACAATGACCTATCGCTGTGTTACGAACACCTGTGGTGTTAGCAGTAAGAGCCAAAGCACCTAAAGCTGTATTATTAATACCTGTTGTGTTAGTACAAAGAGCCATATGACCTATTGCTACATTATCAATACCTATTGTGTTAGCTTTAAGAGAATCAAAACCAATTGCTACGTTACATTTACCTGTTGTGTTAGTATAAAGAGCATAAGTACCCATTGCTACGTTATAGTTACCTGTTGTGTTAGATTTAAGAGCTTCAAAACCCAGCGCTGTGTTATTAGAACCTATTGTGTTAGCATTAAGAGCACAAGTACCTATCGCTGTGTTTTGAATACCTGTGGTATTTTTACAAAGAGCACTATAACCTAAAACAGCATTATGAGCACCTGTTGTGTTACAATACATAGCATAAGCACCTACAGCTGTATTCCTAGAACCGATTGTATTATATTCTAATGTCCTATAACCTAAAGCAGCATTTTCAATACCTATTGTGTTAGTATAAAGAGCACAAGTTCCTATTGCTACGTTTTGAATACCTGTGGTATTTTTACAAAGGGAAAAACTACCTACTGCTGTATTAAATATACCTGTTGTATTGGTATATAATGCTTGATAACCTAATGCTGTGTTTTGAGTACCTGTTGTATTGGTATATAATGCCTGATATCCATGAGCTGTGTTATAAGAACCAGCAGCTGAATTTGTATTCTTCATGGCTTGATAACCTATAGCAGTATTATATAATCCTACATCATTGGCACACATTGCTTCATATCCAATAGCAATTGTACCGTCTTTGGTATAAACACGAGCTGCACATTTTCCTATAACAACGTTACATCCACCTGTAGTATTCTGCATAAGTGATTGAGAACCTAATGTTGTATTATATCTACCTGTTGTGTTGCACTGTGAAGATGCATTACCTACTGCTGTATTAAATATACCTGTTGTGTTTGCATACAAAGAAGAGTTACCTACTGCTGTATTACAACCACCTGTAGTATTGTTTAACAAAGCTTTTCTACCTATTGCTGTGTTAAAACCACCTATTGTATTAACACGTAAAGCACATAGTCCAACTGATACGTTATCTCGTCCTGAAGTATTTGAATATAAAGAAAAAAGACCAACTGCTGTATTATTTTGTCCTGTAGTGTTTAGAGCTAGTGCAGATGAACCAATTGATGTATTAAAGTTACCTGTTGTATTTACTTGTAACGCTGAATTTCCTATAGCAACGTTATTACAACCAATTGTATTTAACATTAAAGCTTGTCTGCCTAGACCTGTGTTATATGAACCTGTTAAGTTAGAAGTCATAGAACAATGACCTACTGCTACGTTACATGTACCGGTTGTGTTTTTACATAATGCTTCATATCCAATAGCAATATTAGATGATGCTGTTGTATTAGAGTATAAAGCACGATAACCAACACCAACATTAAATTGACCTGTTGTATTATTTCTTAAACTATCTAGCCCTATAGCAATATTATAAGAACCTGTTGTATTAGCTCCTAAACTATAAAGACCAAGCGCTACGTTTCTAATTCCAATAGTGTTTGTTTCCATAGCGCTTTCACCTAATGCTACATTTTGAGAACCAGTAGTGTTAAGTTCTAAAGCGGATGGACCAATTGCTACATTGTTTTTTCCAGAAGTGTTATTCCTTAAAGCAAATGTTCCAACGGCTACATTACTAAAACCTGTTGTGTTAGAATATAAAGAATTATTACCTATTGCTACGTTTTTTTGCCCGGTAGTGTTTTGTCTTAAACTTTCGAAACCCATTCCAACATTATATTGACCAATGGTATTAGCGTACATTGATTGATAACCAATGGCCGTATTTTTTTCTCCAGTTGTATTGGTATATAATGCCTGATATCCATGAGCAGTATTGTAAGAGCCAGCGTCTGAAATATTAGCTGTTAATGCTTGATGACCAACAGCAGTGTTATAGCAACCTGAAACATTGGCCTTTAATGTTTCATAACCAATGGCAATATTTCCTAAACCTTGATTGTTATTAATTAGTGCTGATTGACCATAAAATACTTGGTAACCTCTATTACCTATTCTATGATATACTGTTCCATCTGTTATTTGAATTTCACCATTTTCTATGTGTAATTTTGATGATGGAGATTCAGTTCCAATACCTAGTCTTCCACTTGTTGTTAAATATGCAGCACCACTTCCATTAACTATAAATCTCAAATCGTGATTTGAACATGTGCCTATAACACCTTTAGCAGCTTGTGCTTGAAGAAACATACATGCTCCAGCATTTCTAGTAATCTCAAATTGAGCATTTCCAGTACTACAAACATGTAATAAGTTTTCGGGACTTGTTGTACCTACACCAACTCTATTATTTGTAGAGTCAACATATAAAGTATTTGTATTTACTGTTAAACCATCAGATACTAAAGCGCCTGATGTGTCGATTGAAATATTATTAGCAAGATGAGCAGTATCAATACTACCATCAACATATTGTGCTGAGTCAATTGAATTAGCTGCCATCTTAGCAGCTGTTAAGACGCCATCAGCGATCTCAATTGCTTCTATCTTTGAATTTCCTGAAATTAAATCTGCTAAATTTCGTGCCTTTGACATTGTTTCCTATTTTTTATTTTTACCATAACGATCAACATACTCTTCAAAATATTGCTTAAAGTTACCAGTAAAAACTTTAGAACCAATGTGGCCACAAGTCATACTAATATTCACCCAAGTTGTTCCTCCCAAACTCTTCCATTTATTACAAAACGCAGTGTCTTCACTATATAATTCTCCCTCATCATCAATACCGATATCAAAAACCATTCGGCTATCTCTCTCACCATTCTTATAGGGTTTACTAATATCCCATACTTTAGTAAAAGCATTCTTTGTTATTTTAGTAAACGCCATTCCAGTACCAGCAACTTCCATAACATCTTGATTACTAGATAAACGTTTAGCATTTTCAAAGTCAGATTTAATTTTTATTGCAAAGCTTATTTCATTATCACTTTTTTTTCTAGCAGTTCCACTTATAACATCTACAGGAGTTTGTATTAAATCATACATCCATTGTGGATCCCATGTCATATCACTGTCTATAAAAAATAAATAATCATAATCTTGTTCAATTGCAATTTTTATCAAATCATTACGAGCTCTTTGAACTAAACTATCATATGACATAAAAACAGGATGTACGTCAAACTGTTTTGTCTTCATATAACTAATAGTTTCCATCAACGCTTGTACATAATATACTTCTAGTCTGCCATCGTGAGCAGGCGTTCCAACTAATACTTTTTTCATAATATACCTTCTTGTACTATTTATAAGTCTGTTTACTACAAAAATTACTCTTTGGCACAAGCAATTTCTTTCTCTTTTGGGAAATTATATAGGTTTTCAAAGCTATCAAAAACTGTTTCAGGACTAACTAATACATTTCTTGGATCATTAGCATCAAATTTACTATCATTCCATTTCTTACCCATATGATAATGTAAGTTGGTGTTATGAGTATATCCATATTGTATCCATTTAGTACTACCCCATATAACCGTTCCTCTTTTTTTAACAGAGGGAGAAAAATGTTGCAAACAAGAATCAATTGCAATATATGTTTTAGCATCTTTTAAAAGCTCATGTAAAGCTGACCAATGTAAATCACATTTAATTGCTCCTTCATAACCAGGCTCGTTAGGTAAAGTACAATCAATAATTGTTAATTTAGGATACTTTTCTCTGATTAAATTAATAACTGATTGGGCTAAATATTGTGGATATATTCTACCAGGATTACCATTAATGTATTGTGTATTTGGAGCACCTCCTGTCCAAGCACTTTGGCCTCCTGTAAATTGTACCAATATGTAATCTTTATTTACTTTCTTTTCTTCTTTCCATTTATCAACAATTGGTTTTAATTGTTCAGTAAACATCTTAGGAACCATACTTGTATCAAATTTAACATCATGTAAATTTGAGTAAGCTTCTATTAAGTGTTGATTACCAAATTGAAAATTAGATTTATAAGGTTCTGAGTAATAGATATTACTAGAAGCCATAATACGTTTGTCTGATAACGGTAAAGTTTGTTCGAATGCAAGTTTTACGTTAGGGTTATTTGCGAAGCATGAAATATACGGTGTGTATACTTGAATGCCTGAGTTTGCTTTTTTTGCTAGTTTGTCAACAAGAGCTGTAAATGCTGTACATTTTCCTACACCACCTTCGACAATATATGTGTTTAATTCCATAATTTCTCCATGATTTAATTTATACTTTTATTTATACTAGTTTTAAATGTCTTATTACCAGTTCTTGTTGTTGTTAATCATTATGTTGTAGTTGTATAAGTGAAGTTAAAGTAAAAATTAGATGTATTAGTAGCATTACTTGTATTAAGCTCTGCTTCAACAGCATTATCTGTTGTTTTGTTAATATAAAAATTACTTCCAGATGCTAATATTCCATTAAAACCTACAACACCTGTAGCAAAATCTACATTACCTAGAACAATACTACCTAAATTTTTTTCTACTGCATTTGAAAGTGGTGCAAATGGTAAACCTGATACTCTAATTACCCCAGTAAAAGAACCTTTATTACTCAATCTAATTTCACCTGTTGCAAAAACTTTATTACCTACTTTTGTGTATCTACCTGTTTGTGTATTATATGCTACTGAACCAGCCGAACCAGTTGTACCTCCATAAGTAGGTGTCCAAGTTCCTTCTTCATAATCGTCTAAAACATTTGAAGCTGTGGTTGCAGTTCCTACTCCAAGAGCAATACCAGAAGGTACAGATACAACTCCATTGTCATTAATACGCATTCTATCAGTAAAAGTTTGTTGAGCATTAGCCGAAACTGAAGGGGCAGTAGCAAAGTCAATACGACCACTTGTTAATAAAACTCTTGATGCTTTTTGTGTTGCAGTAGCATAATTATTATTACCACTTCCAATATAACTATTATTAAGAAGCATAGTAGCTGGGCCACTACCTCCACTATCTACTAAAGCACCACCAGTACTTACAAAAAATTGTTTGTAAGATGAACTACTTGCACCACTAGGTATTGTAGTACCCAATCCAAGATTTCCTGATGTATCTACAGCTAATCTTTGTGCTGAAGCTGAATAATCATATAAACCTAATTTTCCATCCGTTCCTGCAAAGAAACCATATTTACGACCACCACCAGTATTTTCTAATAATAATCTAGCAGATCCATCATGTGAAATTTGTAAACTTCTTGCTGTACCACCTGTTACAGAATTAGTTCCAATTCCTACGTTACCTGAACTGTCACCAGTTATCCAAGTTGTAGTGTCTGTACCATCGTAACCAGCAATCTTTAATTGTCTGTTTCCTGTATTACTTTCAGGTTGTATTGTACCTATAATAACGTTACCAGCACCTGTTGTTAAATTACAACCAGCATTGTAACCTAAGTAAATATTGTATTTCGCTGCTTGTGTTCCTTGAAGTTTACCTGCGTTTGCACCTACAGCAGTATTATAATAATTTAAAGATGTATATAAAGCACATGTACCTACAGCAGTATTCCAAGCACCTCCAGCATTAGAAACTAATGCTTGATAACCCATAGCTACGTTATGACCACCAACAGTGTTATTTTGTAAAGCACTTTCACCTAAACTTGAATTTTTAGTTCCGTAAAGATTTAACATTCCTGCTCTAACACCAACTGCTGTATTAGAAATACCTGTTGTGTTATTACACAATGCACAAAAACCAACGGCAGTGTTACTTTGACCATATGTGTTATCTTCTAATGCTTTAAAACCAACGGCAGTGTTACTGTGACCTGTTGTGTTAGAAAATAAAGAACAACTACCTATCGCTGTGTTACAAGTACCTGTTGTGTTAGCACATAAAGCCCTAAAACCCATAGCAACATTATCAACACCTATTGTGTTAGTTTTTAAAGATTGATAACCTACACTTGTATTATAATTACCTGTTGTGTTAGCTTTTAGAGTTTCGGTACCTATTGCTGTGTTACTAATACCTGTTGTGTTAAGAAACATACTACCAAAACCTATAGCAACATTATAATCCACTAGACTACTAGACAAAGAAGCGTAACCTATTGATACATTACCATGACCTGCGGTACTAGCGTCTAATGCTAAACCTCCTAATACTGTATTTTCTTGTCCTGTAATGTTAGCTTTCATTGCACAAGCACCTATAGAAGTATTATATTTACCTACTGTGTTAGCACACAAAGTATTAACACCTAAAGATACGTTTTGAGCACCAGTTGTATTGTTAAGTAAACTATCTTTACCTACAGCTACATTTTGAATACCAATTGTGTTTAAAAGTAGGGCTGAACGTCCTAATGCAACATTAGAATGTCCTGTTGTGTTTGAGTATAAAGTACCATCACCAACAGCAGTATTGTACTCGCCTGTTGTATTCGATCTAAGGGACTGATAACCTACACTTGTATTATAATTACCTGTTGTATTACATTTTAGAGATTCGTTACCTACTGATGTGTTACGAATACCTATTGTGTTTGAATATAGAGAACAAGCCCCTATCGATACGTTACAAATACCTGTTGTGTTTAATCGTAGAGCACAAGCACCTATTGCTACGTTATTAATACCTGTTGTGTTACAAGCAAGAGCTTCAAAACCTATTGCTGTGTTATCATTACCTTTTGTTTGTGTAGCAGCAAATTTACCAATTGCAACATTACCAATTCCACTTACATTATTATACATAGCTGATCTGCCTATTGCTACGTTATTAATACCTGTTGTGGTATTATGAAGAGCATTTTTACCAATCGCTACATTACATCCACCTATTGTGTTATTATAAAGAGCATTCACACCTACTGCTGTGTTATCAATACCTGTTGTGTTAATACGTAAACTACTAGATCCTATCGCTGTGTTATCAACACCGGTTGTGTTACTAACTAAAGAAAAATAACCAACAGCAGTATTATTACTTCCTGTTGTATTTGCTTGTAAAGCTATAAGTCCTACGGCAGTATTATGATTACCTGTCGTATTACTAGCCAACGCTCTATATCCTAATCCTGTGTTACAAAGACCAAAAGTATTAGTAGTTAACGCTTGAT
>Ga0209657_1000972_pt1 | contig 17895 bp, 16 predicted proteins | sample SaaInlV_100m_DNA_FD_184650 | JGI IMG/M metagenome (GOLD analysis project Ga0209657, IMG submission 184650) | Marine microbial communities from expanding oxygen minimum zones in the Saanich Inlet - SI037_S3LV_100m_DNA (SPAdes) (version 2) | ecosystem: Environmental > Aquatic > Marine > Intertidal... | reverse complement strand
CACCTGGAATCCTGTCAACCTATCACAAGGGGGAAGCCGGTCGGCGGGAGAAGTACTCGAGGCTAAGAAGATACCGGAGACGCCGGCCGGTTATAAGGATATTGAAGTAGATATCGTCTCTCAGGGTGGGAAGCCTGTCGCCGTGTATCATGACACAGATAAGAGGATATACTGGAGAGAGGGAGGGCTAGACCCAGAGACCATAGGAGAGAAGCTATTGAATGCTTATGAAATGGGATCAGATGTATATCCTATTGAAGAACCACTTAGTAGAGCCAAGCCGAGAGGGTCCGGCTACATACTCCATATAATGAATGTAAATTTATTGTAGCAGGTGTTGCCATCGGTGCAATTGCTTTAAAGCTAATAAGTATGTAATAGTAGAGAATAAATATAAATAATAATATGAGCCAGCACTTAATAAGAGAAGTACAGCAGTTAAAGCACGAAGTAAAGATGCTAAAAGAAGGTCCTGAGGAACGCGACATGGGGGTAGATGTCGATGATCTATTAGAATGGGTTAAAGGCCTTGATAGCCGATTAGAAGTGATAGAACGCGAGCTTGATATACCCGCTAGTCCAGATCAGGTACAGAGCTGGGCTGACGATCAAAGCTAGTCTAGCGTACTTTTATTTACGTAGTGAAGATGTACAGGCTGCATATGATAAAGCTAAGGCTGAAGGAGAACCAGAAGCTGTCCCAGTTATCTTTGATCCATTTCCACAAAGACCCATGATCTGGGTCTTTCTTTTTAAACTTACCTATATGTGAGCTCCATGTTCCCATATTATTACTTATTCTGCGACCGGGGGGAGCCTTTTGTTTATCGCGAGAGGGGCGGCCTTTCTCTTATTCCCCCGCGCGAAACCTAAATATCTATACTTGAAAAACTAAAGGAAGGAAAATGACATTTAAAGAATACTTCTCACGAGATATACTAGTAGAAACTACTATTACAGGACCTACTGCTGGTCAGGGCCCTCATACAGCCGCCATAGCTCAGTTTAACAATGTACTAAGGATAGCTAGAGGTGCTGTTAGAGGTCAACACTTTAACCCTGATGAAACAAATGTACCGGAGGAATGGAATGTAGAGCCGGGTAATGAGTTACCTAATAAGCAGGTATTTATTGTTGATGATAAGCTAGGTGTAGAAGTTGCTTTTAAGCCTACCAATAGATACAAGGGCAGAATTACAGGTGACTGGCGCGTAACCAAGACTTGGAATCAGTATTGGGATTAATCTAACCCTCGACGTCTACCATCGTGTCTATCTACTAGATTGCCAATTGACATCGATGGCGGCTCACCAGGATTAAATTGACCTACATACTGCTTATCAACATGTGAGTTTGATATTGTAAAGATATCAGGTATACCAGGTAACCATGCTCCAGGCTTAACCTCATGATAGAACGGCCGTTGTATACGATCGTCAGTTACAAACCATTTCGAAGCATCCTTACCTCTCTTCTTCTCACTCGGCTTTTGCTTCTTAACAATACCACCATTGCCCCAGTATAATGCAACGATTTCAGGCCTGTTCCACCATGCATCTTTAGCTTCATTCCAAGCCGCTTCCTCACTACCACCAGTACCGCCACCTAGTGCCCTCTTTGTATATTTGACTAATTGAATGACATCCTCTACACTACCATGTAAGTTTATATGATCAGCTATGTTGAGTTTAGCGGAGTCTCTTTCCCATGGAGTAACGCCTGATCCTCCCGACTGACCAAATCCCGATTTGTTAAGATTGTTATCTAACGTAGATGCAGCATCGATATGCTTCTGATTTCTGTATGGATTATCTGTTGTAGATTTCCACACCTTAAATAGCACCTCTTCATACTCTTCCCAGCGGTCACCATTCATCCCGTGCTGAATCCAACTAGGGCCCAGCTGAAGTGTACCGACAGCATAATACTTCGGATCAAGTATACGTTTCTCTAACTCAGGCCAATTATATTTCTTTACCTTAAATAGGTATCCTAATAACCCCATCGCACTACTAAGGAAGCTATTAGCTCGTTGGCTTTGCTTTCGCCACTTATCAAATTGTTCTTTAACCCATGTAGTTGGTTCAGGTGCGCCTACACTACTACCGTGCTCTTTCTCTAAATCAGCTCTTATCTCTTGAACACCGTCAAACGTCTTCTTCTTAATCATCAAGTCTTTAACTCTAGTCTCTTCACCGACAAGGCTATCAAGTTGCTGGATGAATATGTCTTCCAACTCTTTCCATGCAGCTTTCTTAACGTTGGGCCCTAATTCTGCAACATAGTCATCCATTGGACCAGGCTTCTTTGTTCTTAAGTCCTGTGCATAGTTCCATGCAGAGGCTGAGAATGCTGCATTTGGTTCATTGAGATAAAATGCATCTGCTTTCTTGAAATTAGCTGGAGTCTGATTACTCTTTCTCTCCATGAATGTGAATACCTTATTAGGGTCTTTATCTTCCCATATCTTATCCTCAGCGTGCTGTCCAACGTATTCAGATATCTTCTTTATATCAGCTGATGACAGACCTGCAGCTCTAATCACCTCACTGACGTTTATATTGGCATCCTCAGCATTGTAAGCTTCAGCAGTATACTTACCAAAGCTGTGATCCTTTCCAGTCACTTCTTCCATCTCACCTTGCCGCTCTTCATCATCTAACCACTCTTCAGATTCGTCACCCAATGCATATACAGCAATAGCAAGCTTAGCGTTCTTTCTAGTGTCTTCCTTTACAGGATGGTCTCGGCCTATTCCTTGAGCACCTTGATGGAGGAAGCTCATAACTTTTTTAACATTCGTCCAATTGTCTTCTATAGGTTCTTCTGCACCAGGATCACCAGGAGTTATATCCCCCCAAGCTGTTGTTAGAAATCCTGTCAGTCCCTCTTCTTTTGCCGCATGCATAAGAAAATCCGCTTGCGCTTGGGGCTCTTCTTCAGCATCATCAGGCTGCCAACCGTCTCCCAGTACTTTCATCATAATCTCTGAGCCATTAAGATTCCAGTTCTGTATTACCCTCTCCATGAACGTGCGTGTCTGAGCGACCGCTATTTTATTCTCTTCGGCCCATCCAACTATAGTGCTTAGTGGTTCTGATGGTCGATTGTTCAGATAAGCTGCTTTAATATACTGCCCTATAGCCTTAGTAGAGCTGTCATAGCTCCAATCAATGAATGCATCTGGATAATGCATAATAAGATGATCAACATTAGCATCGTTTACACTAGTCTCTTTTACTTTGAAGCCGTGAGCTATCTCAAATGATTCCCCTTTAGGTAGGAAATATAATAAGACAACTCCTTGATCGTCTGTATAATTTTTGAAATCTCTAGGATCTCTAGCTGCTGTACACCACTTAGCTCCTGCTCCATAGTGGCATGATGCTTCGTGTGTCTTAGGATGGATGACTAAAGCTTTATCATTCTCAAATACTCTGGTAGCTCCGCCCTTCTCTAATCTCTTAAGCTCAGAGCCGGATTTCATTTTCTTAGCTGCTTCTAATGCATCTAATAGCGCACCATGGGATTCAAAACCGAAAATATCTTTCTGCTTTATTGTACCACGCTTTACTTCCTTAGTAAACTCATCAATAAGCTTAGCTATATCTGAATCTAGGTTGATGGCATTTTGCGGGTGCGCAGAATGAATGCCCCGAACTGATTCACTACCATACTCACCAAGCTGGTATTTCTTTTTGAAGAGATCTATATTACTCTTAGAAGCTTTTACCTCGCACAGAAAATATTGCTTAAACGTTTGCATCTTTATATATTTATATTAAGCGCTAGATGATACCATTCAATCTTTTCTAGGCCAACTACACATACAATTCTTCTTATTGGGACACTTCCATTTTGGGTTCCAAAAAAATCCAAGGCCGCATATAAATTGCTTTAATATCACTTTCAAGCTCCTCATATAATTATTTAGAGCAATGAGAACCGCAGTTGCGAGATTAAAAGAATATAATATTGGCAATATTAAAGGCTAATGATACCCCTAAAGCTCCGCCAAGTATTAATACAGCAATCATTGCAGGTGACAGTTTGACTACTTTTTCGTCACGGGTAGCTGACTTTGCTTTTAATTTAGGGACATACTTATAAAACTCATAGTCCTTTGTACGGTTGTTATATAGCATTGTTACGCCTCTCTTCTCGAATTCGAGTATAGTCCAGGGACTATTATAGCGTGTTGTATGTTTAGTTATCATATAATTATATATGATAAAATTGGCTGTATATCGGATACAGATCAGTAAGAAGCTGAAGCAGTGAGGAGATTTCTTAGAGTATTTGCATCTTCGGCTGGATTTTCGCTACTCATCATAAACACATTTCCCAAATCATCCGAATCTGGTATTACTGTACCAGTATCGGTTTGATATACTTTATGCTGTACAAAATCGCGCTCATCTCCAACGTTGATAGTATAAGCTTCAATCCACGTGTCTCTGTCAGGTACATCTTGAATAGGAACTGATACGAACTCGGTTTGAAGTACACCCTCAAATATATCCGGCGCAACTGTAATAACGTTTTGCTGGATGTAAGCTTCCCATATCAATTCTTGATCGCGTGATTTCACGTAAGTATTTATATTAATAAGATAAAAAAACCCGGTGAGCATATGAAGCCAACCGGGAGGAATATATCACGAAGTGTAATATTGAATTATTTTACTTTGTCGAGAAGTAAAGAACCTCCAATTAATACAAGACCCCAGCCTAGCAGTTCGACTGATCCCATCCATCCGTGAAGATGGTTAAGACCGAGTCCAACAAGTAACCAAGGGAGTCTACCGTCGTGACTATTCAGGTGGTTGAGTAGTGTATTCATACGCTAATATTTATTCAATAGAGCACCAATTTACCGCGAATATCTTTAATTGGGAAATGCCCGTAAAGGGATTCTGATCGATTATCACCGATTATCCATACGTACCCACTCTTAATAACTGTAGGTGAAACATTATCAGGCGCAGTGTATTTAAATAAGATCCTCCCAGTTGATGTTTCTGTTCGAGTCTCAGTTGCCATCTTACCTGTACCGAATGTATCGTTCAGTCTCTCACCATTGATGAATATTTCACCTGCTCTGATTTCGATAGTCTCGCCTGGTAGCCCGATTACCCTTTTACATAGCTTACATTCATCTTCATATGACCATATGGATATAACATCAAATCTGTCGGGTATCCAATCATCACCTAAAGACTTTATACGCTGTTCTAGTGACCATTGGCGATCACCGTACGTAGGAGCCATGCTGCTACCGTCTATATAGACCAGCCTGTAGTGATACATAAACGGGTAACCGAATATAGTTAGAAGTGTTAATACTCTGAGCACACGACCGAGCCATGTACTTCCGAATAGGAGTCTAACCATCTTTGCCACTACACTATTATTATAGTATGTAATAGTAGAAACTCAAGCATAAATCAGAAGATGTGGATGATTTAACATCAGAGCATAAGTATTTTCATGGAATGGCTGATATACGCGTTACTTTTCTTTGTAGCGGGCCCGGTCGTCGTTGAATTCGTGGGCTACTTCTGGCATCGATGGATAGAACATAAAGGCATGCTCGGTAAGGGTGTAGCTTTCCGTCACTATAAACATCATGAAGTTGAATATCCTGTTAATAGGCTCAGGACCAAGGAGTACAGAAACGCAAATAGTTGGTCGTGGTACGTAGTAGGGCTAGTAACTTCCTTCTTAGTATACACATTTGCACCATGGCAGTATGCATTATCATTCGGCGCTGGTGCGTGGATATATGCATGGGGTATTGTTCTCAATATGCACACAGCATTCCATGTTAAGGGTCATTTCTTATGGAAGTATAAATGGTTTAGAAAGCTAGTTAGACTTCATGATATACATCACTATGATAATATGAATTATGGTATATGTTTATTCTTTATGGATAGGCTCTTTAATACATACACAGAGGAATTCCCTAGAGATGGTGATGGTAACCTCATAAAGCATCCTATGTTCGTCTCGTATATGTACGATAAGGACGTATCAGGTCATGCAAGGAAAATTTAACTTATGAAGAACGCACTAATATTGTTAGCAATTGCGGCATGCTTAAACGTTGGTTGTGACTGGGCTGGAAAAAAGCCTGTTGTAAGCGGATGTGAGAGCTGTGGCAAGTGCGCTACAGGTTGTTGTTCGTCTGGTAAGTGTGATACAGCTGACTGTAATTGCGCCTGCAAGTCGGATAAATAACTCTGTGAGACTAAAACTACACGGTATAGAGCTAGAAGTGAGAAAGAGTAATGACGGCTTCTGGGGCAACGATCGTGTGATTTTTTATACTGACCCTACTACGTATAAAACAGATATACTACAATATCTATACAACGAAGATTTTATTACCGATCGCCGTACTCCGTACACTATCTTAGAGCTCAGCTAGTCACCATACTTATAAAACCCTTCACGCTTCCTCCTATTAACTTCTTGCTCTTGCCATTCCAATTCCTTTACCCATACTTCTCTCTCTTCTGGTGTTGAATGCGGAGGTATTGGTGAGATATATTGATTTACATACTCCTGATCATAAAGCTTTTTTACAAGCTTCTCACGATTAGTCTTCACATAACTATTTAGTCTGCAATAAATACTTGTAGTAATGGCTGATAATGTAAGATACCATAGTAAGTCCCATGCCCGTGCACATCACACTACGGCCACTCCTGGTTATTATGATAGCGGTCTAGACCCCATAGCTAGTAGTAGTACCCCGTTTTTAGGTGATTTCTATTTGTCTGGTGGCCTATACTCCTACTCACAATATCTGACTAGTACGGATGGTGGACAGACATTTACAGATATTGCGGGTTATTTTGTCGATCCTAGTAGGCCTGTTCTTTGGGACGCGGCATATACTACTGTTAGTTCTCTGAGCTCCCGTTGGGACTCGAACGTGGCGATCAAACATCACACTCTTATTGGTAAAGCATCTGCGAGTGATTACGAACTACAATTCCCGGTCCAAGAAGCAAATAATATATTGGTATCAATTGAAGGTGTTATCCAGACACCGACGGTACATTACACTGTATCTGCTGATTCTAGTAGAAACGATTACGCGGACATTAAATTCGCTACGCCGCCGTCTAACAATGAGGATATAAGTGTCACTCATCTGGCTCTCTCGAGTGTACCAGCTGGTCTATGGACTACCGATAGTACACATATTTATCGCGAGACTGGCAACGTCGGTATCGGGACGACTGATCCAGTAGAGGCCTTAACTGTTGCAGGTAACTTAAGTGGTAACGGTGTTGCATATATTCATAATAGCTCTGCTCCTTCGACACCTACTGATGGTGGCGTACTTTACGTTGAATCTGGAGCACTAAAGTATAAGGGAAGTAGTGGTACAGTAACTACTCTAGGAAACGCTTAATATATGAGTGACTGGCCGAATAAATATTGATGATGGAATCACAAGACTTACTCAATGTAGCGTTCGGAGCCATATCAGTACTCGCCGGTTGGGTATTTAAGATGGTATGGGGAAGAGTTAAAGATATAGAGGATGATGTAGAAGATCTCCAAAAGCATCACGAAAACGATCTCAAACAAGTAAGAAGAGAGATGTCTGAGCTCGCTCTATCATTACCAGAAAAATATGTAGCTAAGCAAGACTTAAATAAGCTGGAAGAATTTATCAACGAGAGATTTAACAAGCTAGAAGTAAAGCTTGACCAAATTAATAAAAGTTGACTTTCATTGTAATGTAAGCTATAATTAGTGTTGTGTTACGCGACTTCGACAAATATACATACCCGAAGCTAACTCGGGATGAAACAACAGGCATTCGTCTTTATAAGACTCCCGAAGGTGACCTGGTACCATCAGTTACTACCATTCTTAGCAAGACTAAGGATATGTCAGGTTTACGAAATTGGGAAAATAGGATAGGCAAAAAGGAGGCTGAGCGGGTACGCAACGAAGCAGCTGCTGTTGGTACATCGATGCATTTAACACTTGAGTGTTATGTTGAAGATAAGAAGCGAGAATTTGACTTTAGCCCGGTTCATTCACAAGCTAGTCCTATGGCAGATGTCGTTATCAGAGACGGTCTACAGTTCGTATCTGAAGTATGGGGTAGTGAGGTACAATTATACTATAAAGATCAATATGCAGGTACAACAGACTTAGTGGGCATGTACAAGGGGGTTCCACATATCATTGATTTTAAACAGACCAATAAACCTAAACAGGAGAAGTGGATACAGGATTACTACTTACAATTAGCAGCGTATATTCACGCGCATAATTATACTGTAGGTACAGACATCAAACACGGAGTTGTACTTATGTGTTCAAGGGATCTTCAACTCCAGAAGTTCGAATTGGATGAAATAAAATTTGACAAATATTCATATATGTGGTTCAACCGCTTAAGAGAATATACAAGCTGTTAGTGGCCATACTACAATTACTATTAAATAATTGTAAATCGCCGCATGAAAGGTAAAAAAATAATTCATTTAGACGACGTTGTGGAAAATAAAGACTTAAAGGAGAGTATTGTTGAGCAACAGATTACGTCTGACTTTGTTCTTGAATTGTACGAGAAGTCTAAAAAGCTTCGCGGAAAGAAGAAGAAGGAATGTCTGGCGGCAGCTGAGCTATTAAGCAAGCATGTAGGTAAGTGGTTAGTAAAATAACCTTGCACTTTACATCACAACTTCATATAATTTGATATGAATAAAACATTTATATCTTGGGATGAACTTCATAGAGACTGTGACATTACTGCAGCTAAATTGTTTTCCACTCAAAAGTCGTTTGATTGTATGATTTCACTTTCCCGTGGTGGTGTCGTACCTGGGAGAATAATGGCAGAGTCGCTCAAGCCAACGGTATTTCTAACATTAGGCTTAAAGTTATTTGACGGTCATACTAGAGGTGACCAGGTTGTAATTACTCAGGATATTGATGAATATGACGAGTTTGATAGACATGATAATATATTAATAGTAGACGATATCAGTGACGGAGGCACAACTCTTAAGTTCGCATACTCACATATCTTTCGAAAAACAGGCGGGGCTCATCTATTTACTGCTTGTCCTTATATAAAAACGAGTACTAAATTCCGACCGACATGCTATTCGCGTGAATTTTCGGACGATGAATGGGTAGTCTTTCCCTTCGAGCGGGACTAAATAGTTATGTGAAGAGTTTGACTACAGGTCCGGGTATACATATTATACTGGTATTCATATTTCTTAGTATAGGTACTACTGCAGTATATAAATACATAACACATACATCATCTAAGCTAAAACAGAACGTTGAGTTGATTGATATGATGAACTTTAATCAGCAAATAATAGAAGAAAATCACAGACTGCATGATTTGAATAGAAAGCAAGGAATTCAAATACAACAAATGGATATGTTCATACAGCAAATGTATAGAAGATTGCAGCAACATGAACCGTTACCTGACTTAGAAGGTGATAAAGATAGACCAAAACGATCAGAAGCATGAACAAATTTGACACATTATTTACCGAAGTATATAACTCTCATAAGCCAGACTCTAGTATACTAAAAGAAGGTCGCGTAGTAGACAATATCAAAAAATGGGCCGCTATCACTGCAGTATCTGTTCCAGCTCTACTTGGAATGTACAAGATGGGTGACGCAGTTCTAGGTGAACAAGATCCTTACGAGTTAACTGATGAGAAAATGGATCAGATAATCCTGCGTGTTAAGGACCTAGGTGGCAATAAGGCTAACTATCCAACTAATAATCCAACGTTGGATCCGAGAACCCTGGACACCTCTCCTGTAGGTCCACCGCCAGCAGTTTTGAATCCATCAACTCGCCCTCTTAATCCTGGTCATAAACCTGAGATAAAGCCTGTAGTACAACCTGAATCTGTAGTTAAAGATCCACAAGGTAATACCATACCGGCTGCATTAGTTACAGCGGCTAGCAACGTTGCTAAGAACAATAAGTGGAATGTGAAGTATCTATTAGCAGTAATAGGATTTGAGACCGGAGGTTCATATAGTCCAGGTCAAAAGCACAGCGGAGGCGGATCAGCTACAGGATTAATTCAATTTATGCCAACAACAGCTGTTGAACTGGGTACAACTACTGACAAGCTCGCTAAGATGAATCATGCTCAACAAATGGTATATGTTGAGAAGTATCTGAAGGTTAAATTAGATGGAGTTGTAAATCCTAATTTAAGTGACATGTACATGGCAGTATTATGGCCATCGGCTGTTGGCAAGAAAGACGCCACTGTAATATGGGGTAACAGTGAGAAGTCCAAATATAGAAGGCAGTATAAAGCCAATAAAGGCTTAGATGTCAATAAAAACGGCTATATTACTAAAGCAGAGGCGGCCGCAAAGGTTAAGCCTTACCTCATAAAGTAAACATTTCTACTATTGTTAGTATTTCAATAGTATTCTCAGCACGCAGCTGAATAAATATTTGTGTAATCCACATCTGTCATGAGTGGAAAGTGAAACTCTATGGCTACTAAGAAGACACCATTTGTAGTAAAAAACGGGCTCGAAATTGCTTCCGGGCAGCCTGTTAATATGTCTTCTAGTACCCTGTCCGTTAGCGCTGTTAGCGGGTCTCCTGTGTTTTACCCTTCAGGTAGCTTGACCTATGGTGCTAGCGGTCACTTTGAAGGATCTCTGACAGGTACTGCGTATCTTACTAACGCAACAATCCTAAATTTCAAAGCTGCAAGTGCTGGTACTACCTTCCAGACCGGTGCGGATGGATACGGTCTAAGTGGTACATTGCATGGTGGATTCTCTGGACTGGCTCATTTAACTAACGGATCAACAGCATATACGAAAGACCCTTCTGACGTCAGTACAGCCATCGCTACTACGGAATTTGTTTCAGATGTTATCACTGGTACTGGTCAGTTAACTCCTGCTCTGTGTGCAAGATGGGATGATGCAGTAGATGATATAACTGCTATATCTAACGCTAGCGGTAATTGGGATACAACGTACACAAGAGTAGCTAGTGCTCATAATAGCTGGGATATTGCTGCTGCAGATGTTACTATTATAGCTGGTGCTAGTGCTGATTGGAATAGTGTATATAGTACCGTTAGTGTTACTAGTGCTAATTGGTCGACCACTTACGCTGATGTCACTCGTCAGATAGACGAATGGAATTCAACTTGGAACACCTTAACTGCGACTAGTGCGTTTTGGGAGTTAAATGCTGCTGATATTACCAACTTGGCCAATGCTAGTGCCGGTTGGGATTCTACAAAGACAGTAGTAGATAATAATAATGCTAAATGGTCGTATGTAGCTGACAATAGCGCAAACGCAGGAAGTGCCAATTCTACATACACAACTGTAAATGCCAACAGTGCGAGTTGGACTGCAAATTCCGCAGATGGTCACACTTTAACTCAAGATATTTCTGGCGAGTGGGACTCAGCATACACTGACCTTAATGCTAATAGTGCTAACTGGGATACAACGTATACAAGGGTAGCTAGCGCTCATAATAGCTGGGACAAAGCAAATACAACACTTAATGCAAATAGCGGTGGTTGGGATTCAACTAAGAGTACTGTCGATGCTGGTAGTACGAATTGGGATGCAGCTTACACTGATTCTCAGCTGAACAAAATTGACATCACTAATGTAGCTAATGCTAGTGGTGATTGGGGTAGTACACATACGACAGTTAATGTTAACAGCGCGCAGTGGGCGCTTAATGCTGGTGATGTAACAAATTTAGCAAATGCGAGTGCTGATTGGAACAATACACATACAACGCTAGGTGCTTATAGTGCTATATGGGGCGCCGGGGCAAGTAAATGGATAGAGGGTTCAGGTAAGATCTACAGACTACCTGGTAACGTCGGTATAGGTACAGATGAGCCAAATTATAAACTTGACATAGTAGGTAATACCCAAACAGTAGGTGATGTTAGAATTATTGGTGACCTTACGGTATCGGGCGGCTCGAGTATATTTAAGATCACCGACAAATCGTTGACTATTAACTATGGTGCCACTGTTAAGTCTGGTGCTGGTGCTGGTATTGATGTAGAGGAAAACGGTGTAACAACAGCATATGTTAGAGTATCAGATGACCGTAAGGGGTGGACGCTAAAAGAACCGAACAGTGGTAATACATTGACTATCGATATTAGTTCTAACAGAGTTCTTAGCGTTAGTGGTGACATGAACATTGAGCCTGGTCTCACCAAAGTTAACCAGGACTTAACAACCGACGCAGATACGGTACAATTTACTAGTTTAGGTTTAGGTGCAGCTCCAACTCCAAGCATGGCGCTAACTGTCGCAGGAGCGATTAGTGCGACGAACGTTATACATACATCGTCTGGTAATAGTGATGATTGGCAATCGACATACACAACACTGTGTACAACTAGTGCAGGTTGGAATACAGGTACAACGAGCCTAGTAACAGTTGGTACAATCGGTACAGGTACTTGGCAAGGTACGGCGATTGCTGATGGTTATATCTCTTCTGCCAGTACTTGGAATGCTGCAGACGCTGAATTTAGAGCTGATATAACAAACGTAGCTAATACGTCTGCTAATTGGGATAATGTATATTCTGATTTCAAAGTTAATAGTGGTGGATGGATTACAGGCACTTCTAGTATTGTTACAGTTGGTACAATCGGTACAGGTACATGGAACGGAAGTGCGATTGCTGATGGTTATATCTCTTCTGCTAGTACCTGGAATGCTGGTATAGCTGACATAACGACTCTCGCTAATAACTCAGCTCACTGGGAATCAACGTATACAACGCTGTGCACTGTCAGTGCAGGTTGGGTTACTGGTACAACGAGCTTAGTAACGGTTGGTACAATTGGTACAGGTACGTGGAACGGAAGTGCAATTGCTGATGGTTATATCTCTTCTGCTAGTACTTGGAATGCTAAACAGAATGCTCTGACGTTTGGTATAGCAGATACAAATGCTGTCAAGATTGATGAGGGTAGTGTCGCGGAGGATGATTATGCTAAATTTACTGCGGACGGGCTAGAAGGTAGATCCCCTACACAGGTCAAGTCAGATTTAAGTTTAAACAATGTTGAGAATACAGCACTAACTACATGGGCAGGATCGACAAACATCACGACACTGGGCACGATCGGTACAGGTACATGGCAAGGTACAGCTATTGTTGATTCCTACATAGATTCTGCTAGTATATGGAATGCGACGGTCGCGGACATAACCAATGTAGCTAATACGAGTGCCTTGTGGGACTCAGTATATACATCATATCATAGTAATAGTAGTACAGGTTCAACCAATAATATCCCGTTATTCACATCACCGGAAAAAATTGGCAATTCAATAATTACACAAGCAGATGATGCTGATGGTGGACCGACTATAACGGTCGCTGGTAGTGCCGTTATACAAGGTGATCTAACAGTTCAGGGTGACTTTACATATCTCAATACTGATGTCAGGGTCACAGATCAGCTTGATGTTACTAATACGGGTACCGGGCCGGCTATAATAGTAAACCAAACAGGTTCAAACGATATAGTACAATTTAAGGATGATGGTACACCAGTCTTTACGATTGTTAACGGTGGAGACATTAACGTCAAAGCTGGTGCAACAATAGACGGTAGAGACATATCAGCTGATGGTACTACACTTGATGCTGCAATTGTTGAATTTAGAGATGATATAACAAACGTAGCTAATACATCCGCCAATTGGGATAATGTATATTCCGATTTTAAGATTAATAGTGCAGGTTGGAATACAGGCACTTCAAGTATCGTTACGGTTGGTACAATTGGTACGGGTACATGGAACGGAAGTGCAATTGCTGATGCTTACATTAGTTCATCATCCAATTGGAATACAGCTTATTCGAAGTCAGGTACTAATGAGACAAATATTGCCGCTGTTGTAGCGGACATGACGACTGTCGCTAATAACTCAGGCGACTGGAGCTGGGCTCATGCAAACAGTCTCTCAGGTACTGATAACTGGAATTGGGCTCATGCTAACTCGGTAAGTGGTACTGACGGTTGGAATTGGGCTCATGCAAACAGTCTCTCAGGTACTGACGTTTGGAATTGGACTCATGCAAACAGTCTCTCAGGTACTGATAACTGGAATTGGGCTTACACAACTGTAGTAGCTACTTATTCTAGTTGGAATTGGGCTCATGCTAATGCCCTCTCTGGTACAGACAACTGGAATACAGCTTACACTGACTCTCAACTTAATAGAATAGATTTAACGAACGTAGCTAATACTAGTGCTAGTTGGGATTGGGCTCATGCAAATAGTTTAAGTGGTACGGACTTCTGGAACTGGGCTCATGCAAATGCGCTAAGTGGTACAGATATTTGGAATTGGGCTCATGCTAATGCCCTCTCTGGTACAGACAACTGGAATACAGCTTATACGAAATCAGGTACTAATGAAACAGCTATTGCCGCGGTTGTAGCAGACATGACGAATGTCGCTAATGCTAGCGGTGACTGGAATGGTACACATACAACGCTTAATGCGAATAGCGGTAACTGGGCTGCATGGATTAATGCTAACACAAATGATATCACAGTTGCTCAAACTAACATTGCAGCTAATGCAGCTGATATTACAAATGTTGCTAATACTAGCGCTAATTGGGATTGGGCTCATGCAAATGCGCTATCAGGTACGGACTTTTGGAACTGGGCTCATGCTAATGCATTGTCTGGTACAGATATTTGGAACTGGGCTCATGCCAATAGTTTAAGTGGTACAGACTTCTGGAATTGGGCTCATGCTAATGCATTGTCAGGTACTGATAATTGGAATACAGCTTATACCGATTCACAATTAAACAAAGCTGATGTAACCAATGTTGCTAATACCAGTGGGCTTTGGGATTCAACATACACGACTGTTCATGGATTCAGCGGTACTTGGAAGTCAACATACGAAGATGTCATTCTTCAAATCGATGAATGGAACAGTACATGGAGTACACTTACGGCTACTAGTGCTGATTGGGAGACAGCGTATGAGAAGATCATAACCCAGCAAGATGAATGGGATTCAACTTGGACTACCCTAACAGCTACTAGTGCTAGATGGGATTGGGCTCATGCAAATGCGCTAAGTGGTACTGATTTGTGGAATTGGGCTCATGCTAATAGTTTAAGTGGTACAGACTTCTGGAATTGGGCTCATGCTAATGCATTGTCAGGTACGGATATATGGAATTGGGCTCATGCAAATGCTCTTTCTGGTACAGATATATGGAACACAGCTTATACCGATTCACAATTAAACAAAGCTGATTTAACCAATGTAGCTAATACTAGTGCTAATTGGAACTGGGCTCATGCAAATAGTTTAAGTGGTACAGATATTTGGAACTGGGCTCATGCAAATAGTTTAAGTGGTACAGATATTTGGAACTGGGCTCATGCCAATAGTTTAAGTGGTACAGACTTCTGGAATTGGGCTCATGCTAATGCATTGTCAGGTACAGATATATGGAATTGGGCTCATGCAAATGCGCTATCAGGTACAGACTTATGGAACTGGGCTCATGCGAATGCGCTAAGTGGTACAGATAATTGGAACACAGCTTATACCGATTCACAATTAAACAAAGCTGATATTACAAATGTTGCTAATACCAGTGCTAGTTGGAACTGGGCTCATGCTAATGCATTGTCAGGTACAGATATATGGAACTGGGCTCATGCGAATGCCTTAAGCGGTACGGATAATTGGAACACAGCTTATACCGATTCACAATTAAACAAAGCTGATATAACTAATGTAGCTAATACCAGTGCTAGTTGGGATTGGGCTCATGCAAATAGTTTAAGTGGTACAGACTTATGGAACTGGGCTCATGCTAATGCCTTAAGCGGTACGGATAATTGGAATACAGCTTATACTGACTCTCAACTTAATAGGATTGATTTAACTAATGTCGCTAATACCTCTGCAGGATGGGATGCTACTAAAGCTACGGTTGACCTTCAAAGTGGTGAATGGAATTCAACCTGGACCACTCTTACAGCTAATAGTGCTAGATGGGCAACTAACGAAGCAAGTATTGCTACTCTTGAAGCAGATGTAACCAATGTTGCTAATACTAGCGGACTTTGGGATTCAACATATACCACTGTTCACGGATTTAGCGGTACCTGGAAATCAACATACGAAGATGTCATTCTTCAAATCGATGAATGGAACAGTACATGGAGCACCCTTACAGCTACAAGCGCTGATTGGGAAACAGCGTATGAGAAGATCATAACGCAGCAAGAGGAGTGGGATTCAACTTGGACTACCCTAACAGCTACTAGTGCTAATTGGAATACAGCTTATACCGACTCGCAATTAAACAAAGCTGATATAACCAATGTTGCTAATGCTAGTGCTGGCTGGGATGCTACCAAGGCTACAGTTGATTTGCAAAGCGGTGAATGGGATTCGACTTGGAACACCCTTACAGCTAATAGTGCTAATTGGAATACAGCTTATACTGACTCTCAGCTGAACAAAGCTGATATAACGAACGTAGCTAATACTAGTGCTGGTTGGAACTGGGCTCATGCTAATGCATTGTCAGGTACTGATTTGTGGAACTGGTCTCATGCTAATGCTCTCTCTGGTACAGATAATTGGAACACAGCTTATACGGACTCTCAGCTGAACAAAGCTGATATAACGAACGTAGCTAATACTAGTGCTGGTTGGGATTCGACAAAGACAACTGTTGATGCTGGAGCGTCTAATTGGAATACAGCGTACACTGACTCACAATTAAACAAAGCTGATATAACCAATGTTGCTAATACCAGTGCTGGTTGGGATTCGACTAAGACTACAGTTGATAGTGGTAATGCTAATTGGGACACTGCTTACACTGACTCTCAGCTTAATAAGATTGATATAACTAATGTTGCTAATGCCAGTGCTAATTGGGATTGGGCTCATGCAAATAGTTTAAGTGGTACTGATTTGTGGAACTGGTCTCATGCTAATGCTCTCTCTGGTACAGATAATTGGAACACAGCTTATACGGACTCTCAGCTGAACAAAGCCGATATAACGAACGTAGCTAATACGAGCGCTGGTTGGGATTCGACAAAGACAACTGTTGATAGTGGTAATGCTAATTGGAACACAGCGTACACTGACTCACAATTAAACAAAGCTGACATAACGAACGTAGCTAATACTAGTGCTAATTGGAATACAGCTTATACGAGGTCAGGTACTAATGAGACAAATATTGCCGCTGTTGTAGCGGATATAACTAATGTTGCTAATGCCAGTGCTAATTGGGATTGGGCTCATGCTAATGCATTGTCAGGTACAGATTTCTGGAATTGGGCTCATGCTAATGCTTTAAGTGGTACTGATTTGTGGAATTGGGCTCATGCTAATGCTCTCTCTGGTACAGATAATTGGAATACAGCGTACACTGACTCACAATTAAACAAAGCCGATATAACTAATGTCGCCAATGCTTCTGCTGGTTGGGATTCGACTAATACGACAGTTTTTGATAACAGTGCTTCATGGAGTGCCGGTGGTGGTGGTAGTTTTAACTCGAGTTTAATCGCATCAACTAGCGGTACTTGGAATACAGCTTACATTGACTCTCAGCTTAATAAGATTGATTTAACTAATGTTGCTAATACCTCTGCAGGATGGGATTCGACTAAGACTACAGTTGATAGTGGTAATGCTAATTGGGATACAGCTTACATTGACTCTCAGCTTAATAAGATTGATTTAACTAATGTTGCTAATACCAGTGCTAATTGGGATTGGGCTCATGCAAATAGTTTAAGTGGTACAGACAATTGGAATACAGCTTACA
>Ga0209657_1000970_pt1 | contig 17910 bp, 16 predicted proteins | sample SaaInlV_100m_DNA_FD_184650 | JGI IMG/M metagenome (GOLD analysis project Ga0209657, IMG submission 184650) | Marine microbial communities from expanding oxygen minimum zones in the Saanich Inlet - SI037_S3LV_100m_DNA (SPAdes) (version 2) | ecosystem: Environmental > Aquatic > Marine > Intertidal... | reverse complement strand
AAACAGAGTCCATTTTGTTTCAGCATTTTTAGGAAAAGTCAGGAGGGCAAGAATTCTACATCCGGAAAACGCTCCAGAAACTTACGTGTTTCTTTTTCATGGTCAACCGCAATTGATTAGGGCAAGAATTCTACATCCGGAAAACGCTCCAGAAACTTACGTGTTTCTTTTTCATGGTCAACCGCAATAGATTGTGGTTCATTCCCATTTGAAACTCTGAGGAGGTTATCGAGTGCATTCCGGACAGCCAGGATAAGGCTTTCTTTATCAGGCGCACTGTGAGGAGTCAAAACCACATTTTCCAATTTTCGCAGCGGCGAGTTTTCGGGCAGTGGTTCAACCTCAAAAACATCAAGTCCGGCTGCAGAAATCTGACCGGAAGTCAAAGCCTCATAAATAGCATTTTCATCCTGGACATCACCACGCGAGGAATTGATCAAAAGTGCATCCGAACGCATTTTACGGAGTGAATTCCTGTTTATTAAATGGTGGGTAAAGCTGGTTTTTGGAAGGTGATAGCTGATGATATCGGAACTTTTCAGCAACTCTTCTGGAAAGACATATTTTAGACCTAATTCTTTTTCTGTTTCAAACTGGCGCAGAATGTCAAAATACTGGACTTTAACGCCCAAAGCTGAAGCACGTTTGGCCAGTTCTTTGCCGATCCGTCCAAGTCCGTATATGCCTAGGGTTTTTCCGGAAAGTTCTTTGTTTGTGTGTTTTAAATTTTTCCAGGGACCAGAAGTTACAGAACGGTGGTGAAACAGCAGTTGTCGGTAAAGTGCGAAAATCAGCATCAAGACATGTTCTGCGACAGAAATCGCATTTGCTCCGTTATTGGTGGCAATCATCACCTTGTAACGTTTGGCTTTTGCCAGCTCTATTCGGTCAAAACCGGCACTCAAGGTTTGTATTATTTTAAGCCTGTCCGCGGATTCGTATTGTGCGTCACTGAGATTTACCTGACCGATAATCGCGTCTGTCGTGCAGAGCAAGGAATTCAGTTTTTCATCCGGAGCTGAAAAATCAACCAGCGTTAACTCAAAAGAATCCGGCGCTTCTGCTTTCAGCTGATTGAATAATATTTCGTATTCACTGTTTACAAGAACATTAAACATAAGCAATCGTCAAAATGTATAACCCAACGCAATACCGTATTCAGTAATATGCAAAGCGACATCTGTGCTCAGCCCACTGCGGGTAACTGTCAGGCCGTCGAAACTCAAATCCCTACGCTGATAAAATAATGAAATTTCAAGGTTGCCGTACTCTACACCGGAACTAAAATAGTATCCCATGCCACTGATGCCGGTGGCGTCCTGAGTTGTCTCATTTCCCTGTAATTCGCCTTCACCACTGACAGGAATCCGCACTGCCGACTCAAAAACCAAGGAGATGGTTCTCGTCAGTTCGAATCCTGAGTAACCTGCACCTAGCTCCAGCAAGTGTGCGCGGAAGCTCCCAGAATAGCCTTCGGGAGAAGTTAACGGATCTTTGACACGTGCGTTGAAATATGAATACCCCAGACCCAGTTGAGTGTGTTGGGAAAGCGGCATCATAAAAGCCAGCACAAATTCAGATGTTTGGATAGTTGAATTATCAAAACCATCGACCACACTTTTGGAGCTGACAGGAAAGAGAAAGCGGATTTTAGCTTTGACTGCATAGACTTGAGTTGCAAAAAAGAGCAGTCCAAGCGTGAGCAGAATTTTTTTGAGTTTCGCGTTCATCAAGTTTGTAATGTTATTGAACTTTAAGATATATCACCATCAATTATTTCAAAAAGCCTGTCCGGTCTTGTGTATTTTTGCCAGTTTACTAGAATGGTTGCTGTCGAAATAAACACTAATCAGCGCAAAAAACTAGATGAAACATTTAGCCGAAACAGATCAACGTCCCTGGGGTTATTACACTGTACTTGCGGACGAAGAGGACCACAAAGTCAAGCGAATCGTGGTTTACCCCGGTCAGCGTCTCAGTCTGCAAAAACATCAACAAAGAGCGGAACATTGGTTTGTCCTATCCGGAGAAGGCATCGTAACACTTGACGGAGAACGACTCAACAAAAAAGGTGGGGAATCATTAGAAATTCCACGAGGTTCAGTCCACCGTATTGAAAATCAGGGTACAGCCGATTTGAGTTTTATTGAGGTACAAACCGGAGATTATTTTGGCGAAGACGATATTGAGCGCATGGAAGACGATTACGGCAGGAATTGAATTTTAGAATACATAATCGACAGCCGTAACAAATTTGCAGGTTCAATAGCACTACTAGACAGTTTTTATAAACAAATCCGCTGCATAAAATTCAACTTAGTCCAGACAGGCGATATGCGGAACTTCACGGTATTTTTCCGCATAATCAAGTCCGTAACCTACCACAAAACGATCCTCAATTTCAAAGCCTACATATTTAACTTCGACGGGAATCTTGTCAGGAATATTTTTGCTTAATAAGGCACAGATTTCGATTGATGTTGGTTTCTGCTGTTGTAGATCTTCGAGAATATATTTCAGCGTTAAACCTGTATCAACGATATCTTCAACCACCATCACATCTTTTCCGCTTAAATCCAGATTGTGCATCAGTGTCACTTCTCCGGAACTCACCTTTTTATCTTTGTAACTCGAGGCCTGCAAAAAACAGATTTGACAGGGAATGCTGAGTTGACGTACAAGGTCCGCCAAAAAAATAAATGCACCATTAAGTACACCAACCAGGTGCAACTCGCGTCCCTGATAATCGGCTGAGATTTGCCGGCCTAATTCTTCAACGCGTTGATTAATCTGCCCTCTGGAAATCAAAACCTCTTGTGCATTAATATTTATTATTTTCTCAGGGGAAGAAGCGCTGCTCATACTTATTCGGTCTTTTGCTGGAGGTTAATGTAGTCTGCTAAAATTGCCATGCTTTCATTGATGTAATCATCTGTTTGAATTTCTTTTTTTTCTTCCGTATTTTCAACTTCCTCAGCGGAATCCTCTCCAGTATCCTTCTTACTCGCATTTGAAAGTTCGAGGTCACGCTGTGCTTTACGCCGCGAATCATCTTCCTGCATTTTAAGAATTGAGGTATATTTCAGCGGTTTTATGCTTGTCAGAAATTCCTGCACGTCTTCATCAATTTGTTGGAAATATTCTGAATCGGTTACTCTTTTTAAGGAGAGCTTTTTCAGCACCGGAAGTACTGTTTTAAAATTTCCTTTCGGACGGTAAGAAACTTGATCAATTGAGCGCCACGGCAGAGCATTCTCCAGAGTCGATTCACCGATTTCGCGGGCGTTATTAAGCGATGGTAAAACGATACTGGTTTCAACACCACGGTTTTGGGTGGACCATCCGGAAACTCGGTAGAACTGTGCGATCGTAACTTTTAATGCACCGTAACCTTCCGGAAGCTGAAAGATATTCTGCACCGTTCCTTTACCAAAAGTCGTAGTATCGCCGACCAGCAAAGCGCGTTGAAAATCATGCATAGCACCCGCGAGAATTTCTGAAGCGGAAGCGCTGTAGCGGTTAAGCATAATCACCAGAGGTCCGGTATAAACCGCACGCTCACGGCTGCGGTGAACCGTAACTCTCCGTCCTCCGGACTGTCGGACAATGACTACGGGGTTGAGTCCAATGAAGAGTCCCGCCATGTTGATCGCCTCGTCGAGTCCTCCTCCGCCGTTATTGCGTAAGTCTAGGATCACACCATCAACATTTTCATCCACAAACTTTTCCAGATGTGCTTTTACGTCCCTTGAAGAGCTTTTGTATTTTTTTGGATTTTTCCGTCGATCATTGAAATCAACATAAAAAGACGGCAGTTTAATAACGCCGATTCTAAGCGGTTCTTGTTTGTTTTTATTTTCACCGGCATGAGGTTGTTCAAAAATATTGGACTGTGCCTCTCCGTCTTTGAGGAGAATTTTGTCGCGCACAATAACTATTTTCAACGTATCGAAACCATCCTTGTTTTTCCGTAGTATTTGAAGCCCAACTTTTGTTCCACGCTTTCCACGAATCAATTGCACCACATTATTGAGTCGCATATCGATCACGCTTTCAAAAGCCTTTTCGCCTTGAGCAACGGCGATTATTCGATCATCTGTTTTGAGTTTTCCCTGCCGTGCAGCCGCACCGCCCGGAACGATTGAATTTACAACTGTGTAACCGTCATCCCAGCGCAAAACCGCGCCGATGCCTTCAAGAGAAAGTTTAATCGAAATATCGAAATTCTTCAAATCCTGCGCTGCCAGATATGAAGAGTGAGGATCATAAGCCGCCGCCATTGAATTGAGAAACATCGAAACCACATCATCATTTTCGTATTGTGAAAAATCTTTCCACAATCCGCGGATACGTTTCATCAAACGCTCTTTGCCTTCTTTGAGACTGGTGTCACCAAGTTTGAGGGTCAATAAATCAAACTTAATTTTTGTACGCCATATTTTTCGGGCATCTGCGGTGGTTTTAGGATAAGGCTGATCCGAACGTTCCAGTGTCCAGTTCGCGTCAACGCTGAAATCAAAATCCTCGCCCATAAATTCTTCCATCATCGCCAGTCGTTCCGACAAACGGGTCTTGAAGCGTTCAAAAATATCTAAGGCCAAATTCGCATTTCCGCGCCGTAACAAATCGTCAACTCGTGATTCGTATTTACGGAATTCAGCCACATCATCTTCCAGAAAATAATAATGCGCCGGATCCAGACGGTTCAGGTAAAGTTCGAAAATCTTTGAGGACATCACATCGTCCAGTGGTTTTTGGGAATAATGCATGGAGACAAACTGTTCCACGATCCCCTTGACAACTGGACCACTGAGTTTTGACGGTTCTTCTTGAGCTGCTAAAAAGGTCGGAAAAAGGAAAAATAGGAGAGCCAGTTTGAGCAAAAGGTGTTTAGAAACCTTCATGTATTTTTTGTCTTCTGTTAAGTGTAAATTTTTTTCTGAACTACTTTTATTTCACGAAATCAAATAAATATCAATCAATTTGCGGAGTTTATTCCAGATATTACAAAATCGTCAGAAGTTGTCGTTCTTGTTTTCAAGTGAATGCCAGACAAGTTTTGGACTTGTTAGCGGACAATTTAAGCTCCACTATTTCTCATAGCTACACAATCAATTGCTGATATCCCGTGCAGAGAAGAGCATCGGTTGATGCAGAATGACATTCAGCAGGAAATGCCTTCATCAATTATTGGGCAAGCGTAGTCTTGCCTGCTTGACGAGTTCCTGTCAAAACAAGTAATGAATCCGCGGCTCAGACATCCTTTGTTTAAGTTGTTTATCTGCATGCCGATAAAACATTTTTATATCATGATTACAATTTACTCATTACTAAAGGTGATTTTACTCAATGTGTTTAGTAATTTAAAACAACCCATACACCTCCTGAAATACAAGTTAAAGCAAGATACTGAAATTATTTTATACTTCTTGCTAGCTCGACCTAAGGGAGAGATCTGATAAGGTGCTGATTATAAGCTGATATCAAATTTATCGAACATATAAAATCACCGGTAATCGTCCATAAATTCCCAACAAGCCATCATTCTTTACTCATGTTTTATCAGACTGCGTGTGCGACACTGGCGGAACGAAAGAAACGCAAAAACAAAGAATCAGCGAAAAAGTACAAAGTATCCCGGCCAGTAGAAACGCATGACTGAACTGGATTCCTGCGGCCCATCCAGCAAGCAGAGCTCCAAAGGCGCCGATTCCATCCATCAGGGTGAAGGCAAATCCGAGGGTGGTGCCTTCGCGGCTTCCAGTGAAATCCACTGCCGCGGCCAGTACCGATGAGCGGATCCCCTCGAGCAGTCCAACGCCGATCAGCAGGAACATGATGATCATCGACAGCAGCCCGAAGTTTTCCAGAACCGGTATCATGAAAGCGCATACAGCCGCAGTGGCAATGCCGAAAACAATCACCCGGTGTCTGCCTGCACGATCCGAGAGCCTTCCCATCAGAGGTTGCATAAAAGCCCCGAAAAGGACCATCATTCCAAAGGCCAAACCTGTCATGGCGGAACTTAATCCGTGAAATTCCCTGAGGTACAGGGGAATCATGCTCATTAGGGCCACCAGCGACATGTGGTAACTACTGATCAGGCAAATGATCAAGAGCCCCCTTTTTTTAGTCCAGCTTTTCCAGAGATGCTGAAGATCTTCCTTCGAAAAAGCCTTGCGGTGCGGCTGTTCTGGTACCCATTTCCGGATTCGAAGAAAGAGAACACCGACCAGCAGAGTTGGCAGGATGAGCCAGTGCAGGGCTTCACGCCAGTCCATTGAAACCAGCAGAAATCCGACAATCACCGGGCCGATCACTGCGGAAAGAGTTCCGCCTATGGCATGTAACCCCAAAGCTTGTCCCCGGTTTTGCGGGTCAGACTGCACCAGTATGGCCGTCGCCAGAGGATGCCAGGCTGCGTCCCCGCAACCTGCCAAGGCAAACAGAAGTGCCAGGGACCAGAATCCTGGGGCCCAAGAAGCGAGCAGATAACCGAGTCCGACCCACCAGAAGGTAAGCATCAGGAGGTTTCCCCGGTTCCCGAAAGAATCTGCCAGTAAACCGGATGGGAGATAACCCAGAGCACCGCCGAAACTGTGAAGGGTCAGCAACAATCCAACCTCCATCGGGTTAAGTCCCATTTCCAATGCGATTGCTGGAGCCAGAACAACCACGGAACAAGGAACGATGTCGTTGGCAAAATGTCCCAGGGAAAACGGCAAATAAAGTGATCTGGGTGAAGTCTTCATCAGACGTGGAAAAAAATTCTGCATATCAGGTATTTTGAATTTTGACTGGCATAAGGAATAAATGCGGAAAACTACTTTACGTAAAATAGGAGAGGGGCGTAGTGTGACCCTGGGGTTCAATTCGTAAGCAAATTATTAATAAATTCTTATGTTATGGAGATAGATTTATTGGATAGACCTATCCCAGTAACAATAAAGACAATCAAATTATATTAATAATATTAATTCGTTATTGCATTATTAATAGGGATTGGTGGAGACGAGGGGGGTCGAACCCCTTACCTCAACGCTGCCAGCGTTGCGCTCTACCAGTTGAGCTACGTCCCCAAAAGATGAGATAGACAGGATGAGCAGAAATCGTTATCCGGATTTTGAAAAGCCAATTTAATTTAAGTTTTTTTGGTGCAGCTTGTCACCGGAAAATGGAGAGATAACGCTCAGAAAGATGGCGTCCCCAAGGGGAGTCGAACCCCTGTTGCCGCCGTGAAAGGGCGGAGTCCTAGGCCGCTAGACGATGGGGACCAATAACCCACCATACTATTATTGTCAGAGTATTTTGTCAATATATTTTTAGTTATTTTCAAAACTGAACAGTCTTTTCCAAAGTATAAACTCTTCAGTTTTGCAGAAAACTTTTTATTTCACTGGCCATTTTTTGCGGAATTCCGGGCACCTGCATAATTTCGTCTGTTGTCGCCAGTTTCAGTAGAGTTAAACTGCCAAAGTGCTTCAGTAGGAGTTTCCGACGTTTCGGACCGATGCCGGGAATATCGTCAATTTGAGAATGCAGATTATGTTTCCTTTTGAGTTTGCGTTGAAATTCGATTGCAAAACGGTGTGATTCGTCACGAATATTTTGCAGAAAATAAAGCACATCAGAATTTCTACGCAGGCGGATTTCATTTTTCTGGTTCGGTTTCACTACATATTCGTAATCTACATTCTGTCCGCGGCTACGTCCCCTTTTTTTTTCAGAACGTCCCTTTGCCAGTCCTATCAAATCCACTTTCCGTAAAATATCAAGATCTGCCAGCACTTTTGCCGCAATACTGATTTGCCCTTTTCCGCCGTCAACTAAAATTAAGTCCGGAAGTTTTTTGCCTTCTGCAAGTATGCGTTTGTAACGTCGCGTGAGAACTTCTTTCATGCTCGCAAAATCATCCGGACCGCTTATGCTGGTTATTTTATATTTACGGTAATCCTTGTTTGAGGCTGCATTTTTTTTCCAGCAGACCATTGAAGCAACCGTCATTGTTCCAGAAAGATGGGAAATATCAAAAGCTTCGACCACTTCGGGAAGTCTGTTTAACTTTAATTCATACTTGGTGTGTTGCAGCACATTTTTGTTTTTGGAAGAACGGATGCGCTGTTCGGACAAATTAACTTTTGCGTTGCTGAATGCCATGCTGACCAGCTCTTTTTTGCGTCCCTTTTGTGGACAAACCACGTGAACGCGACGTGTTGATTTTTTATTGAGTGCCTCTTCGAGCAGTTTTCTGTCGGAATATTCAAAGGGCAATAAAATTTCACGAGGCACAATCGAACCTTCCGGCATGTAAATTCTGTGCAGAGCCTGTCCGAGTAAATTATCATCGGAAGCTTCGCTGCTGTCTTCAAAAAAGAAAAAATCTGTACCGAGCAACCTGCCGTTACGGATGAACAAAACCTGAACTCCGGTGGAATCTGATTCACGGAAAAGATTAAAGACATCCTGATCCTTACCCTTGACATCCAGCACCATTTGTCTCTCGAAAATCCGGCGCATGGCTTGAATCTGATCACGGTAAAGAGCTGATTTTTCGAATTCAAGTATTTTTGATGACTGCTCCATCCGCTTTTCAAGTTCCTGTAGAAGTTCCTGATCGCGTCCTTTTAAAAAGAGCCGCACCTGGCGCACCACCTTCGCGTATTCTTCAGCGGAAACAACTCCGCGGCATGGAGCGAGACAACGCTGCATTTGAAAATTTAGACAGGGACGGTAGATCTTTTTACCGTCAAGTCGCATTTTACTAGTACGCAGCGGAAAATATGTCATGACCGCTTTCAGTACTTGACGGGCGTCCTTGACGGATGTGTAAGGTCCATAATATTCGGACTTTGCGTCAATTTTTTCACGCACGAGTATGAGTCGTGGAAACATTTCTCCAACCGTCAGTTTGCAGTACGGATATGATTTTCCATCCTTGAGCGCCACGTTGTAACGTGGGTGATGCCTTTTGATTAGTTGCTCCTCCAAAATCAGCGCTTCCGCCTCTGTGTCAGTTATAATAAGCGAGAAATCATGGATTCGTGAGACCATGAGCTGTATTCGCAAATTGTGTTTTGCCGAACTGCGAAAATAAGAACGGACACGATTGCGGAGAGTTTTGGATTTGCCAATGTAGAGGATGCTTTGCTGCTCGTCCTTGAAAAGATAAACCCCAGGAAGGTCGGGCAGATGGGAGAGTTTTTCCTGTGCGGGAGAAGTGGTCCCGCCACTTGCTTCAGAATGGCGGGTGGGCTTGTTCATGTAATTACTGAATTAAATCTGCTATTGTTTCAGGCACTTTTTTAACAAATTCGCTCATTGTTCCATAGGGGCCAATGTCCATTTTAAGAGCTCGCTGAATCACAACTGTTGGTGTACCGCTCACTCCGTAAATTGCTGATTTACGCTCGCCTTCTTTGATCAGTTTGTTGACCCATGCCTGGTCTTTTTCCTGTTGAAACTCTTTGTTCATGCCTAGAGAACGTGCCAGATAATTCGTAATTCCGGAATCAAAAACATTTACTCCATGAGTGAAACTGGCTTTGAAGAGCTCGTCTTTGATCAATTTACCTTTGCCGATTTTTCTGGCAACGTAATAAAGACGCAGCGGCGAATCGTCCTGTCCACGGAAGACAATCGGAATATCAATAAATTCGACTTTGTCTGCAAATTTCTTCCGGAAATCTTTTGATGCTTTGTGCAGATTATTGCAGTGAGGACAACCGAAATTCATAAATTCTTCGAAGACGACCTTCTTTACACTGTGCGCACTTGGAACTGAGCCTACAAGTTCAAAGTGTCCACGGATTGATTCCTTCGCAGAAACAGAAAACGCGAGGGCCAGTCCAAAGATTATTAATAGTACTTTTTGCATTTATTTACTCCAAATATTAGTTGATGAAATACTGGCTTCCCGCTTTTTCGGGAAGGACAAATTTTTACGCAGATAGTGAAAGGTCACCCCATCAAAACTGTAGAATCGAAACAGCTCTCACAGTTGCTAAATTCGCAAGCCAGAAAAATTCTGGTAGATGCTATAGTCATAATTGTTTAGACGCTTCCAGCACAATCCGTTGCCAGCGGCTAAACTGAAGTTTCTGAGGTGAAAAATGAAAATAATTTGGCGAATAATATCCGCAAAAAATCCCGCGGGATGACACCAAGCTCAGTCGTTTTTTGCAGAATCAAGTCTAGTGTCTTTTCCTTGGACAGTGCTTACAATATTTCATGACGTGATGCGGATGCTTGCAGAACTGCAAGAGGATTTTCCGGAACAAAAATAAGTGAGTCATGGCCAGAACTTTTCAAAACCGCTTCAAAACGCTGACCATTTTGATCCTGAATCAGGAAGCGATCACCGGAACGCAACCGGCGGGATTTTAAAACATGCCGTGCTTCCTCACCTCCCAGTTGAAACTGCTGTCAGCATTCAAGCACTCCATCAAAAATGAAATACGACATTTGTCCCGATCAGGAATACTTAAAGTTCAACTGGTCTTTTTTGAGACCAATACTGACTTCTCCTCCATTTTCCAACTTACCAAACAGCACCTCGTCTGCCAGAATGGTTTCTATTTCACGCTGAATGGTACGTCCCATCGGACGTGCACCAAAGAGCGGATCATAACCTTTTTTGGCTAACCATGTTTTTGCGGCATCCGTAACATTGATGATCACCTTTTGCTGTTGCAGCTTGACTTCCAACTCAACAAGCATCTTTTCAACAACCATCAAAACGACGTCTTCAGGCAGACCATTGAAAGAAATTGTGTTATCCAGACGGTTACGGAATTCTGGACTGAAGACTTTTTCAATTGCTTTTTTGGAAGGAGCTTTTGGTGAGTTTTCGCCAAAACCAATTGTACCGGAACTCATTTCTTTGGCGCCAACATTAGAGGTCATCACCAAAACAACATTACGGAAATCTGCTTCACGTCCATTGTTGTCGGTCAAGGTTGCATGATCCATGACTTGCAACAGAATGTTGAAAATATCCGGATGTGCTTTTTCAATTTCGTCGAGGAGGATTACGCAATGTGGATTTTTACGTACTGCATCCGTCAGTAGACCGCCTTGATCAAAACCGACATATCCCGGAGGTGCGCCGATCAAACGTGAAACGGTGTGCTTCTCCATGTATTCACTCATGTCAAAGCGTTCAAAGCGGATGCCCATGATAAAGGCCAACTGCTTCGCCAGCTCCGTTTTTCCGACTCCGGTGGGGCCGGTAAAAAGGAAAGAACCAATCGGATGTTCTGGATGATGAAGTCCTGCACGAGAACGTTTGATGGCCTGCACCAATGTCCCAATCGCTTCATCTTGACCAAAAACCTGCATCTTCAATTCTTTTTCTAGTTCACGCAGTTTATCTTTATCATTTGAATTCATGCGTTCAATTGGAACTCTGGCCATGCTTGCCACAACTTTTTCAATATCGGGCACACCCACAGTTTTTCGTTTTACGCCAGGACGTAAACGTACCATCGATCCGGCTTCATCGATCACGTCAATTGCCTTGTCCGGCAAATAACGTTCATTGATATATTTTTCCGAAAGTTCTGCAGCCAATTTCAATGATCCGGAAGTGTAACGCAACTGGTGATGTTTTTCGTATCGTGATTTTAAACCTTTGAGAATCTTGATCGTTTCCGCAAGTGTTGGTTCAAGAATGTCAATTTTTTGAAAACGTCTTGCCAGCGCGCGGTCCTTTTCAAAAATCTTTTTGTATTCATCAAATGTCGTTGATCCAATACAGCGTATTTCACCTTTGGCGAGTGCAGGTTTAAGCAGATTTGAAACATCCATTGATCCACCACTGGTTGCTCCTGCACCAATTATAGTGTGAATTTCATCAATGAATAAAATCGAACCAGGGCGTTTTTCAAGTGCTTTAAGCACCGCTTTTAGGCGCTGCTCAAAATCACCACGGAACTTGGTTCCAGCTAACAAAGCGCCAATATCAAGGGCAAAAACTTCTGTGCCTTCCATCATTTCCGGAATATCACCGTTGAAAATCTGCAGGGCAAGACCTTCCGCAACCGCGGTTTTTCCAACTCCCGGATCACCTACATAAATCGGATTATTTTTACGCCGTCTGCACAGGATCTGCAGAGTACGGTTAATTTCGTTTTCACGACCGATCAGCGGATCGATGCGTTTTTCTTCCGCTTGCCGTGTTAAATTCTGAGTGTAAAGTTCTAGCGGATTTTGTTCCTGACGCGGCGGTTGCCCTTCTTCTTCTCCGCCTTCAAAATCATGACTGTCACTATTCTCTTCTTCTGCTGGAACTTTTGCAATACCATGCGAAATATAGTTCAGCAGATCAAGACGTGTAATGTCCTGCTTCTGCAAAAAGTAGGAGGCGTAAGAGCGCGATTCACGGTGAATTGCCACTAACACATCACCCACATCCGCGGAGGCTTTTCCGGAACTATTGACATGCATTATCGCTAGATGGAGCACTCGCTGGACAGCTTTCGTCTGACGGGGTAATTTATTTTCACTAACTTCTTCTTGCTGTGAAAAGAAATCCTCTAAATCCTGTTTGATGAGACTTGTGTCACCACCGCAGCTTCTGATTACATTCAAGCCTGCATCGTTGTGCAGCAGTGCATAAAGAATATGTTCAACGCATAAATATTCATGCCGCCGGTCTATGGCTTCACTTTGAGCCGCCATCAAACACATTTCTAAATCTTTTGTAAACATAACCTTAACTCAGTTTTCTTCCATTGTTGCCTGCAGAGGATATTCATGCTGCTCTGCGAGTCCATGTACTGATTCGACTTTTGTTTCCGCGACTTCAAAAGAGTATGATCCGCATACTCCAATCCCGTATTCGTGAACATGAAACATAATCTGGGTTGCCTCCTCTAAACTTTTTTTAAAGACAGTTTCCAGGATAAACACCACAAATTCCATGGTGGTATAGTTGTCATTATGCAGCAGAACTTTGTAACTCTGCGGCGGTTTCATTTTGTGCCGTGTTTTCGTTATCAGCTGCTCATCGTATTCAATTTCGCTCATGCCTCCATTCCTTACAACTGACTTAAACAAACAAACAACAGCTTCTCCGACTGCTGTTTTTTCGCAAATTGTGTTTCTGCAGATAAGTGCACTTTAGACGAATTTTTTGCTAAGTCAATACGTTTTTTAAATTTTATCTCTTACTCACCTTTTTTCTAACTTCCTGCGAGGAAGTAAGATCTTTCAAAAACACCTGACTTTGAGGAGGAATACTGTGTGTCAGCCAGACATTTCCGCCGATAACCGAACCTTCTCCAATCACCACATCCCCTAAAATTGTAGCACCTGCATAAACAATCACGTTTTTCTCGATAGTCGGATGACGTTTCAAGTTAGGATTTGCAAGCGAATGCTCCGGACTGAGAGCGCCTAAAGTCACACCCTGATAAATCCGAACCTGATCCTTGATGATCGCGGTTTCCCCAATCACAATTCCGGTACCGTGATCTATCATCAGACCTTTGCCAATTATCACTCCCGGATGAATATCAATTCCGGTTTTAGAATGAATGTGTTCAGTCATGATCCGCGGGATCAACGGCACGCCTCTTTCGTGCAAAAAATGCGCTATTCTGTACACGCTCACTGCCTGTAGTCCAGGGTAGGCTAATACAATTTCACGTTTGCTGACCGAAGCTGGATCGCCCCGAAGAATAGCATCTACATCCTCTGCAAGGATTTCACGCAATTCAGGAAGATATTCTAAAAATTCGAAAGCAATGCTTTCAACCTGCTCTCCAAATTCAGGCAACTCATCACAACGTTTTCCTTCCTCGGAGGCCTTCCAGCAGAGTACCAGTTCGAGGGCTTCCTTGAGACGGTAGAAAATAGAGACGGTTTGTTGTCCAACCAAATGCGGTAAATTCAGAAAATCAAAAGACTCCTGCCGTATTAATCCTGGAAACAGCAGCACCTGAATATCTTCAATTAACGCGATTATATTTTCTTTGGCCGGTAAATCAATGGTGCCGATGTGCTCTATCTCCGGATGTTCACGATAAGAAACCATCAGTGCGTCAATTGTATTCTGTAGTCTTTTTCCTTTATCAGTTGACATCGTTTATTTACGGGTTTGATTATAATCTTCCGGAATTGTCAATCAAGAAAATTTTGTTCCGGGATTGAGTTGAGTTAAACTAACTGCTATGCTGTGAATGCTGTCTCTCAAACAAACTCTGGTTTTTAATGCAAACTTATAAAAAAGAATTTGCCGAATTTCTGGTCCGTGCGGATGCTCTTCAGTTTGGGGAGTTCACTCTCAAAAGCGGTCGCAGCTCACCGTATTTTTTTAACTCTTCAAAATTCAACAACGGTCCACTGATTGAAGAGCTTGGTTCATACTATGCCGCGGCAATTGAGGAAAATGCTCCAAACTGTAATTTGATCTACGGCCCGGCCTACAAGGGAATCCCGCTCTGCCTTACCACGGCAATTGCTTTATCCGCTAGACTTAAGCAGGATATCGGATATTTCTTTAATCGAAAAGAGAAAAAGACACACGGGGATCAGGGAACTCTCGTTGGTCAGTTTCCGCTTGCACGGGATTGCGTGGTCATGGTTGACGATGTAATCACCGATGGTCTTACAAAAATTGAGTCAGTTGCCCTGATTCGTGAACTCTGCAAAATTGAATTCTCCGGTGTTCTTGTCGCTTTGGACCGGATGGAAAAAAATTCACAGGCTAATGACGCGATCACTGAATTTCAGCAAAAAACCGGTGTTCCTGTCTGGTCAATCATCACTATCCGCGAAACCTGCGACTACTTGAAAAATCGGGAAATAGACGGTTCAGTTGTGCTGGATGAGTCTACTTTCCTGAAAATAGAAAATTATCTCGCTGAACACAGCGTCCGCTCTTAGGCACATTTTATAAAAACAAAAGCCGTTTTAGGCGAAATATTTTGTGCTGAACTAGCGTTATTGATTTGTAAAAGGTTGAATAGTTAACTTCCTTCTTCGTCAAACATTATATCTCTTGTAACACAATCATGCAAAAAGCGCAAGAATCTGAACGCAGCATTCACAGGGCACAAGTGTCGTGGGAACAGTCTGGAGAGGATTTGGAAATGGCGAAATCCTTTATTAAAACCAATCCGGATACTAGTTGCCTGCTGAGTAATCAGGCTGCGATCAATGCCTTCAGTTCAATTTTATTGGCCCTTGGTCATTTTCAGCTTCCGGCATACTCTTCAACGGAAATGCTCAATCTCTGCAGTTCAGTCGCTCCGGAAGTTGAAATTACACGAGCGTATTGTGATGTGCTCGACAGTGCGCTGAGCCGTGACTTACTGGGACACACTCGTCCAAAAAACATTCAGTTCACACCCGCATTCGCAAAAACGTCATACGAAGCTAGCAGCAAAATTCATAAAATAGTCAAAGCCTACTGGCTGGAAAACAAAGAGCGTTTTTTTGCTCCGTGAACTTTTATGTTGAATAAAATCAGGCAGGGTCTTACAGGCCATCATCCGCTAAAAAATCCACAAATCCAAAAACGTGCCTCTGTGCTTATTCCTTTGCTGGAAGCTGAGGGTGAGCTTTTTGTGATGCTCACTCAGCGTTCAGAGAAGCTACGTTCTCATGCTGGGCAAGTTTCGTTTCCGGGTGGAAAGCAGGATCCACATGACGCGAATTCACTAGAAACCGCATTCCGGGAAACTAACGAAGAAATAGGTCTGCCTCAGGAAAAAATCGAAATAATTGGCCAACTGGATCAAATACTTTCACTTCATAATTATCTGGTTACACCTTTTGTGGGGCTCATTCCAAATGATTTTGTCCCTGTGCCAAATCAAGATGAAATTGAAGCAGTTTTTAAGGTGCCGCTCTCTTTTTTCATGAACAGTGAGCAGCACTGGACTGAGGAATTTAAAATCCCGATTGGGACCATACTCGCGCATCATTTTGAGTTTGAAGGTTTTGATATATGGGGCTTGACCGCAAAATTGATTCTGCGACTGCTGGAAATCGGTTTGGGACATGTACCGGACTTTCCGGTGCATCATCCGGACTCACCAACCTGGATGGAAAGAACGCTTGATTATTCAGGAGAAGAACTACCTTTTGATTCAAAAGCGCTCAGACATTTTGAACAGAGGAAGGTACATCGATAAGAGAAATCCAAGTACACCAAAAGCAATCAGGATCATCAAAACCGGCTCAATCAGCGTGTTAGCCCAGGCCATTATTTTTTTCAGCGATTCCTGATTCTGCCTGCCGATACGCGCAAAACTTGAGGAAAGGTGACCACTGGATTCACCGAGTGCGATCATTTTGACAAACATTGGTGAAAAAAGTGGGACCATGGAATATGCTTCCCGCAGAGACTTTCCGGCATCAACTGCTTTTCGTACGGGTGCAATCCGCTTACTCAACAGCCCCGGCAGCATCTCTTCTGCCAGCGTCAGCGCCTCCTGTAGGTGAACGCCTGTGCTGAGCATGATTTCCATGCCTCTGCTGTAAAATAGCATGCGCACACTTACCCGCAAACGCTTTCCTCCTGGAATCAGATTCAGAAGCCACGAAAATCCCAGTGTTCTGTAAATAGCAACAAGCAGAGTTCCGCAAATCAGCGTTCCTATAATCCAGCTTTCTGGATGAATACGCAGCGAATCGCTTAAATTTAGCAGCACTCGTGTCAGCCAAAACAACTCATCACCGAGCCCGATGTACATCCTTTTAAATAGAGGTACCATGAAAATAATCGAGCCCAGCGACAAAACTATGAAAATACTGAAAACCACCAGAGGATAGTTTAGTAAACGTTTTTGCTCCTGAATTATCGATTGTTGAAACTGGTAAAATTCCAGCAGCATTCCGAGAACTTCTGGCAGTCTTCCGGAACTTTCCGCAACTTCAATCATTTTTCCGACAAGTTTTGGAAAGGCGCGGTATCGCTGCAGGGCGCTGCTTAATGAAATTCCGTTCCGTAAATCTTCACGTATTCGGCAAAGCAGGAAACTCAAAACACGATTTTTTTGCTCATGTACAGCAAACCCCAAAGCATCATCCAGCTCAACTCCGGATTTCAGCAGACGGTGCAACTGCAGTAAAAATTCTGTAACTTCATTATTGTTTAAAACTTTGTGAAGACGTGAACGTTCAATTTTCCAGAAGCGCAACCTGAAAAATCCACAACTCAGCAGATTCTCATTGGCTGCTGACAAAGTTTCTGAATCCAGCGCACCTTCATGCTGAACTCCATTCGTATCCGTTCCTTCCCAGTAATAGTGCTTCACGATTCACCTGTTTATAATTGAAACTCTGAGAATACATTCGGGCAAGAATTCCCCCATACAATTTCGAATCCTGATTGGAGGATCATCATCCGTAGGGGCACAGCGAGACGCGTCCCTACAATTACGTATACACCTGAAAAATCAGGCTGACAAGCAAAAAGTGGTGCTTTCGAAAAATGTTGGCACTACTGAAATACTACTGAAATACTACTGAAAGGCTGCTGAAAGGCTGTGTTGATTCTCTCAGCCAACTCTATACATTCATTAAAAAACAAGGCCTAAAGGTTGCATATACGTAGAGCGCTGGTTGTCCAGAAGTAGAGTTTAATTTCAGGCTGTTAAGCTAAAAATTCGACTAAAAAAAGTGTAGTAGTATTGGCTATTCAACTGAATTAGTTTAACGGTGTTCTTGACTTTTAAACTAACTTGTAAAATAAAAGTATTTTATGAAGATGAAAATCAGCATGTTCTGCCTGTCATTTCTTTTTTGCGGAGGCCTTGTTTTTGCGGGTGATTCCACGTCCAACAGAGATGACCAAACAGTAAGGTTAGGACAAAAATCCGGAAAACATTTAATGTACTTTATATCAACTCCTTCAGTGCTGGAGTTTCCTGGCGCAAACTGGACATTGGGGTTGACGTCTGG
>Ga0209657_1000952_pt1 | contig 18098 bp, 12 predicted proteins | sample SaaInlV_100m_DNA_FD_184650 | JGI IMG/M metagenome (GOLD analysis project Ga0209657, IMG submission 184650) | Marine microbial communities from expanding oxygen minimum zones in the Saanich Inlet - SI037_S3LV_100m_DNA (SPAdes) (version 2) | ecosystem: Environmental > Aquatic > Marine > Intertidal... | reverse complement strand
ATGATGGCGATATTGTACAGACAGCCTACACTTCAGGTAGCTACGAAGGTGAACACAGCTACGCTTTTTATGATAATAACGGTACCCTTGTTGCCAGCGATGGACCAAGTCCAAGCGCGGGAATAGAGTTTACAGTATCTATTACCACTGACGTTCCTGGTTGCATGACAGCCACAGCCTGTAACTATAGCGCAGATGCCACAGCAGACGATGGCTCATGCTGCCTTACAAATTGCACTACAATTGCAATGGGTGGCGGTTCCTATATTTCGGAAACATCTTGGGAAATCACCGACGCGGCAGGCAATATAATTGCCAGTGGCGCAGGCACAACAAGTTCAGAATTTTCCTGTTTTGACGATGGGGACTATACAGTAACCGCTGCGGACTCTTATGGAGACGGCTGGAACGGAAACTTCCTAACTGTAACCGATGATGATGGCACAGTTTACCTTTCGTTTGAAGTCACAGGTGCAGCAGGAGCAGGTGAAGTTGTCACTGCAACATTCACAGTTGGCGCGCTACCACCACCACCAGCACCAGCAGTATTCTTTTCTGAATACGCTGAAGGTTCAAGCAATAATAAATATTTAGAAATTTATAATGGAACAGGATCCACTGTGGATTTAGTCGACTACCTGGTTCTTGGGAACTATAATGGCAATCCATTTAATGACACTCTAAGGTTCCCGGCAGGTACGGCGCTTGCCGATGGAGATGTTTTTGTAGTTGCCCACGAAGATGCCAGTGCCGGAATTACGGCCCTAGCGGACTCACTCATTGAAAATCCCTACGCTAACGGGACTTCGTACATAGCAGTGTTTAATGGAGATGATGTTCGGGCGCTTGTCCATATTTCCGGTACAGACTCAGCCATTATTGATATTATTGGTACCCTTGAAGGGGGAGACCCAGGCGATGGTTGGGACGTAGCTGGCGTGACGGAAGCAACCAAAGATCACACCCTGGTAAGAAAAGATGCAGTAATGGAAGGAAATGGCAACTGGGCCACATCCGCAGGCACAACAGCCGATGATTCTGAATATATTGTCGGAGAAAGACCAACGGCAGATTATACACCAGCAACACTTGGCTGGCATATAAATGCACCCTGTGCTGCTAACCTACTTACTATAAACATGTATGATTCCTATGGAGACGGCTGGAATGGCAATGTGTTAACAATTGGGACAGTTGAGCTTACCATAGAAAGTGGCGCAGCTGCTTTTGCTGAACTTTGTTTAGTTGATGGTACATACCTGGTAACATGTGGCGGTGGCTCATACCAATCCGAAGTTTCCTGGGAAATTGTGAATGCCGCAGGGGAAGTTCTTCTCGCTGGTGGCGCACCTTATTCTGACGTACTTCAGCTCGGTGAAACAACCGATGTTCTTGGTTGCACAGACGCCGATGCTCTGAATTTTGATGAAAACGCCACAGTAGACGATGGCTCCTGTTATTATACTGGAGACAGTTGTTCAATTGCTCTAGCCGCAGTTGTTGGTGCAAACGACGCCAGTGGCGCAGACCAGTGGTTTACTTATACTGCTACGCTTACCGGAACCATGACCGTTTCTTCAGCGGGCGCTGGTGGCGATACAAAGGTTTGGATTTACGCTGATTGTGCGGGTTTATTAATTGACTTTGATGATGATGGATTAGGATGGCCTCCGGGAGAATCTGAACTAACCATTGATGTGGTTACAGGCACGGCCTACTATATTATGTGGGATGCCTCCTATGCTCCAGGCCCATTCACTTGGATGCTTGAAGAAGCGCTTCCATCAACAAATCCCGAAAACCTGACAGCGGTAGCTGGAGTGGAATCAGTATCTTTAGAATGGGATGGTGTAGTACCGGCAACTAACAGAAGCACGGCTATTGTACAAGAAAAAAGATTAACTATCGAAGACACCAAAGAAAGAAATATGGCTAAAATGAGAGAGCGAAAAGGAGACGAACCATCCGAAGTTCACATGTTTGGTGTTGTTAACTCAAACTATGTTTCCAATTCAAGATCTACGGATGTTATCATTGAGTGTGATGGTGGAGCCTGGCAGTCAGAGGTTTCCTGGGAAATCCTGAATGATGCGGGCGAGATTGTTGCATCCGGCGGTGCCCCCAGTGGTCAGCTAACAGCATCACTAGACAACGGCGTGTACACTGTCAACGGCTATGATTCTTATGGAGACGGCTGGCAGGGAAACGCCTTAACGGTGACCGGCGCAACAGACGGAGCCCCATGGCTTTACTTTACCTTTGAATGGAATGCTCTAGATGGAGGCGACTCTGCAACCACTACGTTTACTATGAGCGACACACCGCCAGAACTGGCAAACTTAAACATGAGCAATGCTCATTATGATGCAGAAACAGATGCCATTATGTTAACAATACATAATACAGGTGGTTCAACCGCGCGGTTTTTTTATATAAATTACTATCTTAGCAATGAAACATCTGGTGATTGTCAAAACGAAGACTATGATATGTGGAGTTTTGCCGACTATCTAGAAGCCGATTCATCGTTGACCTATCCAATTCTTGAAGATGCATCATACTGGATGGGTTATGGTACTTTCGACATAGGAGCGTTTATTGATTGGGAATGTACGGTATCCGAGACTGACGAAACCGATAACACAATTACAACAACAATTGAGATCATTGATCCTTTTATCGGCGTTACCTGGAACGTTTATCGCTCTGATGCAGGTGCAGAATTTGCATCTGTGGGTGTAGTAGAATCCGATGCAGTTGCCGGCGCAATGAGCTATGTCGATGAAAACTTAACGGGCGATATTGAGTATTGTTATTATGTTACACAGGTAAACGTAGCGGGCGCAGCAGAGTCAGATACTTCTAACCACGCGTGCGCAACAGCAGTTACGCCAGTGGATCTACCCGTTCCCACAGAGCTTACTGCTGCAGCAGACGGATGGGATGTTGCGCTGAACTGGGTAGCTCCGAGCACTGGGGGCGGTGACCCGATAGTCAGTGAAGACTTTGAAGATGGAACGCTGGGTGTTTTGATGGACGACACAGGAGAATGGATGGTTAGTGCGACTGGCCCAGCCCCAGAAAGCTCAACATATGCGTGGATAAGTGATGATGCGAATGGCAATGGTGCCGTTGCGACAGACGCAACGCTTTGGACGGCAGACCTTGCCGTGGAAACACCAGGCAACTTCACTCTTAATTTTAATGTTTATTATCCACAGAGCGGTGGTGATTGTGCTAGTGGTGGAGCCTGGTCAGATGAAGCCTTTGTATGGGCCGCTATTGATGGAGGGGCGCCGACGCTTGTTGAAACCATTCCAGGGGAATTTGGCACTTGGAACAACCTAACCGTTTCTCTTGGGTACGCAACCACGAGCGTTAAAGCTGGAATTCAATATACGGATTGTGGTGGTAATTGGGCATATTATATTGCCGTTGATGACGTAACCATTTCGCCCTCGGCGGATTTTTTACTGCAAAGTTATAATGTCTATCGAGACAGCGTTGTTGTTGGAACAGCGCCTAGCGATGCTGTTTCATGGGATGAGTTTATTATAGTAGAAGGAGACTACACATACTACGCAACAGCAATGTACGATGTTTACGGTGAATCAGATCCAAGTAATTCTGTTACAGTTACCGTAAACGGATCCTCTGGACTTTGTAATGCACCAGAAAACCTTATGGCTGAATCTCTGAGTAATGACGTAAGTCTTTCTTGGGATGCACCAGAAGGTGGCGCAGGCTGGTTTGGCTATAATGATGGAACGCTTGTTACGTCAGTAGGGACTGGTTCCCCAGCGCTGTTATCTGTTGCGATTCGTTTTGGCCAAGAAGAACTAGCAGATTACAACGGCATGTCTTTGACAAAAGTTCGATTTGCTCATAATGAACCCACAGCATTCTACCAGGTTGCTATTTGGACGGCAGAATTTGACGGTGAACCAGTGCTCGTTGATACGAGCGAGTGGATGGATGGTGCAGATATTCCTGCGGGTGAGTGGTATGATGTTGAACTTGATGAAAACATCACCATAGACTGGACACAAGAGCTATGGTTTGGTTATATTGTCGATACACCGACTGGATATCCTGCCGCTTGTGATGGTGGACCCGCCGTTACCGGTTATGGCGATCTCCTCGCAATTGCACCGGTAAATGAATTTGTATCTATTAATGCTGCCTATGGCTTGAACTACAACTGGATGATTGATGGTTTTGCAGACTATGCAGATGGTCGCAGTATTTCATCAATGGCACCGATAACAGTTGATTATCAAAACCCAAATACTACCAGTGAACCTGTAGAACACAGGCTCCCAACACCAATTGTGCTCAACACACCAGATGAACGCAATATGACAAACTATGTTGTTTATCGTGATGGTGAAGCTGAAGATACTCTGGGGATTGGAGATAATACCTATAATGACGTCGATGTAGAATGGGGAGACCACAGTTACTACGTGACAGCGCTGTATAACATCAGTGAAGATTGTGGAGAATCTGGTGCCTCTAATACGGTAACAGTTGATCTGTTCAATAACCCACCACCAGCTGTAACATTACTTCAGCCAGATGACAATATTACACTTATTGTTACTTCAGCATCACTAGGCGATGATTTTCCATTCATTTGGTCATCGGTTAATGATCCTGATAATGATGCAGTCATGTATTCATTAATGGCAATGCATGATAATGGTATGGCTTATGATACAGTATCATCTCAAGCAGGATGGTTTCCATCTGTTGAAGAAATTGCTGGTGATCAAATTGCTGACAGTGTTGGTGTTATGACATACGTTTGGAATGTGCATGCACACGATCCTTGGGATTCTACCGCATCAAGCAATGGTCCAAGAAGCCTTACTGTTGATGTGACTGCAATTACTACATCTCTTGATGGAATGGGTATTCCTGATGTGTTTGCATTGCATAACAACTATCCAAATCCATTTAACCCTGTAACGAATATCACTTATGATATTCCGGAAGTTGCAGAGGTTAGACTTGATATCTATAACGTAGCTGGTCAAAAAGTACGCACCTTAACACAAGGTCACCATGAGCCAGGTCGTTATCGAATTCAGTGGAACGCAACAAATGACTTCGGTCAACAGCTTTCATCTGGTATGTATATTTACCGGATTGTTGCTGGAGACTTTGTCAGTGTTAAGAAACTTATTTTAATGAAGTAAGTTTCGTTTCACAAACGATCTAAAAGAAAAGGGGCTCGGAAAATCGAGCCCCTTTTTTATTGTTTTAAATTATTTTTTAAAAATTACTTGCATTTCATTTTGTTTTGGTTGTAAATAATACACGCGGAGGCTGAAACCTATGCTTTCTCAATTGTAACAATCATAACTATAGAGTTGAATTATGCAAAAAAATAGACTGAGTAACACACGTTTTATAATGTCATTCGTACTGATTTAGAACATAATTAATTTTTATAAACAAGAGGTCATAAAATGAACAAATTAATAATTAGTGGAAGATTAACCCGCGATGCTGAAGCACGCTTTATCCCTAGTGGTACGGCAGTTATGTCGTTTAGTGTTGCTAATAATACAGGGTTTGGTGATAAGCAAAAGACGCATTACTTTGAATGCTCAATCTTTGGTAAACGCGCAGAGGGTAAGCTAAAAGATTACATGCTCAAGGGCCAGCAAGTCGTGGTCGAGGGAGAAGTATCACTTAATCAATATCAAAAAAAAGACGGAACAGGTGGGGCGAGTTTAAATGTATTTGTGAACAATGTGGAGTTAATGGGAGGCAACCAAAAAGGCGGAAGCCAGCCAAGCGCACCCGTTGCAGCATCTGTAGCTGCGGAAGATGATGATCTTCCATTCTAGATCTTAAAAACGCAGGGAAGGACAAAGGCCTTCCCTGCACTTTAATAATTATCTTTCACTTTCCATATGCCTGGTCCTGATTATCTAAAAACCTTTTCTCCAAGACCAATTTGGTTAAGGAAAAAACTTGGGTATATAAATCTTTTATTGGGTGCGGCGCTTGCTAAAATTAAAGTTAAAGGTAGATGGCATTTACCAAATAACGGACCCTATATTGTAGCGGCAAATCATTTTAGTTACATAGATCCACCCTTTTTTAAGTATGCGATACGCAAACCAATCAATTTTTTAGCCGCAAGCGATCAAACAATTGATTGGTATTTTATGTGGGCACCCCTGCTTTATGGATTTATTCCCATCGACAGAACCAATCTTGCGCCATCCACAATTAAAAAAGCAAAAAAAGTCCTAAAAAACGGTGAAATTCTTGGAATTTTTCCAGAAGGCACATCTACGTCTGACTCTTTAAGACCGGCAAAAAATGGAGCTGTTTTCCTCTCAACAGTAGAAAAAGCACCTATCGTGCCCATGGCCATATATGGAGCTGAGACCGCTTGGGAAGATTTTTTTCGTGGAGTTCGACCTCGTGTAAAAATTAATATTGGAAAACCGTTTGGCCCATTTGACGTTTCAGGAAATCGTCAAGAAAAAGCACACAAACTTGAATCAATTGGAAAAGAGTTAATTTGTCGAATTGGTGCTTTATTACCCGAGGATAGACACGGGGTATGTCAAGACGATGAAAGAATTCCGGAATTTCAAAAAGAGAATGGATTTCATCCGACACCTAGTCAAAAACTTTAGTTTTTTGAAAATTTATTATCATATAAATTCCAAGCAATATAAATGGACCCCCAATAAATGCTGCACCCGGAATCCCTTCCTGAAATAGTAAGTACCCAAAAAATGAAGCAATAATTGGTTCGCCTAAAGGAATAGATGCTATGGTGGTTGGAGAAACATATTTCACGGCATAATTAAATAAATTGTGCCCCAATATTGTTGGTACGAGTCCTAAAAATATAAACCACGGAATGTGTTCTAATTTAAAATTAAAAATTGATTCACCTGCCATGACGGTTATTCCAAACAAAGCTATTGATGCTATTAAAAATAATAGTCGACCATAAATAATATTATCTGTATCGAGTCTTATCTTTTCTGCAATAACAAAAACGACAGCTATAAAAAAGGCACCTAAAAGGGCGATTGAATTTCCAAAAATAGAATCGCTCGTTAGAGAAAACTCATTCAGTTGAATAATAGCGGCGCCTAGAAGAGCAAAGGCCAATCCAATATAAATCATTTTAGAAAATTTTCTTTTTTGAAAAATAGACATTATAACTGTAAACACTGGCGCCATGCATCCAAAGAGAGTTGCGTTAGCAATAGATGTGTGGCGAACGGCTAAAAAGAAACACGCAAAATGGCATCCTAAAAATAATCCGGCAATAAAAATTCTTTTTATTTGAAGTGATGAAAGTTTGTCCTGTGGATGGTTGAATGAAGTATATCCCCACATCATACCACTAGCTGTAAATAATCTCCAAAATGCTAAAACAAGTGTCGGGACTGAAGAGACATATCGGATAACTAGAGATGTTGAGCTTACCGAAATTAGAGCAAGCAATAAAATGAGCCCGAGCCTTACGGTCATAAACTTACTTTGGGAAATTATTTAAAATGAACGCAACACAGGCTGTGAGTTTTTTTGCATATGGCACATGTAAAAACTCATTCGGTCCATGGGCATTTGAGCCCGGACCCAAAACACCGGTTATAACAAATTGTGCCCTTGGAAATTGATCGCCTAACATAGCCATGAATGGAATTGTTCCACCTTCGCTCAATGAGCAAGAAGATTCCCCATAAAATTCTTCTGAAGCCCTGTTCATAGCAAGAGCTAACCACTCTGCCGTTTCGGGCGCATTCCATCCAGAAGCAGCCTCTTCAAAATGAACAGAAATAGATGCGTTATACGGTGGGTTTTCAATTAATACTTTTTCTATGGCGTTTTGCGCTTCGATTGGATTTACCATAGGGGGAATTCTCATTGAAAGTTGTAGCTGTGTATAAGGTCGTAAAACATTTCCAGCATTATTAGATGGAGGTAAACCATCAGCGCCAACAACCGAAAGAGCAGGACGCCAAGAACGGCGAAGCACACCCTCTACATTATTTTCTGTTGATGGCTGCATTGTATCAGCCCACGGAAATTCATCAATAACTTCATTACCCAAAATTGAAACAAATTTTTCTGTTTCTTTAATTCGATAATCGGGGATTTGAGTTTTCAACTCATCCAATAAAATTTCTCCCGTATTTTGGTCTTCCAGTCGAGATAAAAGTTGTCTGGCAATTCTAAAGGAAGATGGTACGTGTCCACTGGCTCCACCGGAATGAACGCCTTCGGTTAGTACATCCACCCGCAAAGTTCCCCCAATCATTCCACGAAGGGATGTGGTTGTCCAAAAACGTTTATAATCTCCAGCGCCAGAATCTAAACACACAACTAAATCCGGAGTGCCGATTACATCAGCACACAGATTCATATAATACGGAAGATCCGGAGAGCCGCTTTCCTCACAGAATTCGATTAGAATCAAAATACGTGGTAAAGTAGCACTCTGTTCTTTTAGCGCTTTTACAGCGCAAAGAGACGCAAACAAAGCGTAACCATCATCGGCGCCACCACGACCATAAAGTTTTTCATCTTTTATGACGGGTGTCCAAGGGCCCAACCCATCATTCCAACCCTCCATTTCCGGCTGTTTGTCTAAATGACCATACATGAGAATATTCCCATCTCGATCACCAGGAATATCAACCAATATCAAGGGAGTTCGCCCATCAGTTTCCTTCACGGTCAGTGTTGCATTTTCAGGCAAGTGTGTTTTTGCCCATTCGCTGGCCAATACTAAAACGCGATCCATGTGACCATTTGATTTCCATTCGGAATCAAATGATGGAGATTTATTGGGAATTTTGATATAATCAATAAGGGGAGGGATGATGTTTTCGTCCCAAAATGTATTTATCGTATTTTGAAGCTGAGTATTATTCATAATTAATTCGGTCCAGATTATGGGTTAAAAAGATGTAACGACACTTCCATTATGAGATGCATAAAAAATCATATCTTTAGTTTTATCAACGACAATATCTCCAGTATTAGAAATGCAAATTATGCCATAGTGGTCATCGTTTTTACGATCTTCTAAAATACTTTTTTCTACTGCATCTTTTAGTGAATTGCCATCTTCGACTCGCGTAATAATTTTGGGCCAATTAAAAATAAATTTTTTTGAAAATTCAAGCTGATTCCATTGGATTAAAACGGTTATAAATACAGACCGAAAAATTACAAAATAATACCACTAGGCAATGATGTTTTAGAAAAAAACAGAAATAATTTCTAAGCTAATTGACTTTTTTAAGCGTGGCACATAAATATATTAAATCTCCATTTATAAACGAATCATACATTTTGCTTCCCTTCACGCCGGCATAAGATTCAAAAACTTTACGGATAAATTTTGGCACATTTTCTTTTATGCCGGCTCTTCGCCCATCAGACATTTTTTCTAAGGCAATTATTATATTGTCTGTTATGTTGTTTATTTGAATTGAGTCCATTCCAGATTCAGCAAACTGAGTATTTAATTTTTCTAGAATATTAATAGGTCGAAGGTCACACCAAAGAAAGTGCCCTCCTGGTTTTAAGACTCGCGTTACTTCCTCCATAAATTGGTCCATATCACCATAGCAATGAGATGATTCAACATTCAAAATCACATCAAACCTTCCATCTTTGAAAGGAATGTTTTCGGAGTCTCCAACCTGAAATGACAGGTTTTCCAGATGATGAATTTTATTGCATAGATCCACGGCTGATTCAGAAATATCAATTCCAACATAGGACATTGGGTTTAAATACCTTGTTACGTAGGATGCGCCACCTCCCCGCCCAGAACCAACTTCCAAAACAGTTTTACCGGTTAGGTCTATTTGAGCAGCAACGTGGTGATAAAGGTGAATGGGATATCTTTCATTTTCATCAGATTCTTCCAGCGGAGGATTAAAACCGTCTGCGTGGTACCCATAGTTCATGAATTTGAAATCGGAACTCTGTGTCCTTTTGGCAAATGTATTATACCACCACTTCCAAAACTGTCGTTTTGTATTCGGATTAATATGGATAAACCAAGCTAAGATTTTTTGTAGCATTGTAGATATTATGAAAAGGGTTGCACGGTAACAAGTGTGGATTTAAAACCAGGGGTTTGGGAAAGTGGATCAACGCTTTGACTGATTAACGAATTTACCTCAGGATAATACATGAGCACCGCACCTTTTTTAATATCAAATGGGCGAACTAAAATATTATTCATAACCCCGGTTTTACTTTTTACCGAAACAGAAACATTTTCAGAAAACCCCATTTGAGACATGTCATCTTTGTTCATTAAAACCACATCCCGGCGTTCCTGATTGCGGTATAAATCTTTTTCTTCATACACTACTGTATTGAACTGCCCTTCGGACCGCACGCTCAATAATTGAAACTCATTCTCTTTTAATTCATCCAGGTTGGGAATAGGATGATAAATAAATTTTGCTCTATTGGATTCTGTGGGAAAAACGGGCTTATTTAAAATTCGTCCTGGGATATGAAATTCCTTTTTTGATTCTCCAATAGAATCCATGGATTCAAATCCGGGAATAATTCTTGAAATTATTTTTCGAATACCGTTATGGTCTTCCAATTCTTCCCAATTAAAAAGGTTGTCGTTCCCCAAAACTCGGCTGGCGATTTCAGAAATGACTTCCACTTCAGATCGTAGGTTTTGGTGCCGATCGATACCTCCGTCGCTTAGCCGCACAAAGCTGAACATAGATTCCTGAGTGGTACTTTGCTTTTCTTCGTCTCGAGCCAGGACAGGAAGAATAATTGTTTCTTTTCCCGTGCCCCAGGCGTGCCCCGTATTTAAGGTGGTGCTGGCATAGACAACACTATCAATTTTAGAAAACGCATTAGTTGTTGCAGATGAATCAGGATTAGAGCCATAAAGGTTTCCACCGAGACAAAATGCAAAATCCATCTCACTGTTTTGTGCCGCCTGGATACAGGCCAGCGTATCGTAGCCTTTTGTAGCTGGGACAGAAATGCCTTCATCCGCCATTCGGTCAAACACCGCTTTTTTCAGGGTTGGCGTTACCGCCATAGACCCCATACCCTGAACATTGGAATGACCACGAATAGGGAGTAGGCCGGCAAACTTTTTACCAACCATACCACGAAGCAGAGCCAAATTAACAATAGATTGAACACTGGCCGTTCCGTGGGCGTGATGGGTGATACCCATACACCAACTGAAAACCACATTTTTGGCCTGTATATATTGCCGGCCTATGGATTCAATTTCTTTTTTTGTAATGCCGGAACCAGTTTCAATGTCCTTCCAGTCTAATAATTCAACACTGGTTTTAAAATCATCATACCCTTCGGTTGCCGCAGCAATAAACAACTGATCACCAGCATCTTCTTCTAAGATCATTTTTGCTAATCCACTAAAAAGCGCAAGATCGCCACCGGGGCGAACCTGCACATAATCTGATGCAATTTTGGAACCAAACAGCAGACTCATGGGATCAGACGGTACCCGGAATTCAACTAGTCCTTTTTCCACTACGGGATTGATCACAATTACCTTCCCGCCGCGCTTGCGGATATTTTTTAGTTTAGTCAAAAGGCGTGGATGGTTGGAGCTTGGATTGGCACCGATCAGGAAAAAAAGATCACAATGGTCCAACCCTTCCAGCTCGATGGTGGCTGTTCCTGTACCCAAGGATCCCGTGAGCCCCACACCGCTGGCCTGGTGGCAATAAAAAGAGCAATTATTGATATGATTGGTTCCGTATATGCGGGCAAAGAGCTGGAGAAGAAATCCCGCTTCGTTTGAAGAGCGCCCGCTAAAATAAAAGAAAGATCGATCGGGGTCGGTTCTTTTGAGTTTTGATTCTATACGGCCGAATGCATCATCCCAGCCTATAGGTTTGTAATGCGTATCACTCGGCGCAAGAAGAAGAGGAGTTGTAATGCGGCCCGCATGTTCCATCTCCCGAGGAGAAAATTGGCGGAGCTGATCAATAGAAAAACGCTTGAAGAATTCCGGTTGAATAGCGCCTTGCATATCTGCAGCCATGGCCTGGATGGATTTTTTACATACTTCCGGCCAGTGGTTCTGTTCATTGCGCATGCCGCCAACCTGTCCACTCATTCCCAGGGCACAGGTTTTACAGGTGTTTTTTGAAGAGAGAGCCTTCCACATGTTGCGGAAACCCACTTTTCGGCCCATCTTTAGGGTGTACCAAATGGCGGGCCAACCGCCGCCGTGTTTAATCAACCCACAGCCCCAACAATATTTTTCTTTATCTCATTGTTGTAAAACTGCCGACCAAAATAAACCACAGCAACTAGCAATAAAATTTGTACCGGTGTAAAGATTGCCGTTTCCGCCGGGGGCGAATCGCCCCGAATAAATTCTTCCAAAAGTCGAAATAATCCATAGGCCGATAGGTAAAGTCTGAACATGGAGCCTCGTACTTTATAGGTGCCACGCTTCGTATAAAAGAAAGCAAATAATCCAAGATTGAAAATGATCTCATAGACGGGCGTGGGGTGGACCGCCAACGATCTAATGGCTGATTCCGGTATGATGCCCTGAGATACCTGAAGCAAGTACAGAAATGATCCTTCGGGGTAGGAAATAGCCCATGGTAAGTCACAGACAGTTCCGTAGCAGCATCCACCAAGCAGACACCCGACTCGCCCAACGGCGTGCCCCAATGGAATTGCCAAGGCAAACGCATCTCCGGTGGAATGTGGGTAACCAATTTTTTTCTTTGCAATCTCAACACCTAAAAACCCTCCGGCGATTCCCCCCAAAACCGTCTTGCCGCCGAACTCAAATGTGCTGATAATTTTTGGTACTTCTTCCCAGCCTAGAAAAATAGCATTAAACAAATACGAGCCAAATACTGCACCGATTATACAGCCTCCCATAACCATAAGCATTTCTTCAAGCGCCCAACCGAGCCTGCGAAACTCCCGATAGTAAACAATGCCGCCTACGATCCAGGCTAAGGTAAAAAAGAAAGAATAGGAATCAACAACAACAGATTCCGTTTCAAAAAGAATGGGATGCATAGTGTGGTAAGCCGTTAAGGGTGTCTAGGTGAGTTGTGATTTTTACTTTGACAAAAATTGCCAAGAATAAAAGCAATGTCATTGCGAATGCATCCGCCAACTGGCGGAGGAATGTGGCAATCTCTTTCTTCTTAAAACTTAATGAGATTACTTCGTCGCTCCACTCCCCGTAATGAAAGCCACGTTTCATTTATGATATTTTTGGCTCTGTTTTTGTAGGCTGAAAAAGTAAAATGCCCGTTGCTATAAACCCCAGTAGAAACCCCAGCCAAAACCAGCTCCGGATATTATAATTCTTTTTACTGGCAATATAGGCCGTTAAAAAAGCGAAGAAAAAAGCGTAAAGAAGCGGAATAATAATAAAGCTCATTACTGAACAATCTGCCAATCATTAGGGCCAATCACATATTCAACAGCTTTGCCTTGTTTTATGGCACCCTTAATTAAACCACCCAAAGCACCCGCGGGAACGGTAAACACGGACACAAAACCCACACAAAATGGATAAGCTTCAACTGGGTCAAACGAATTATCTTCGGTAATTACTAATAACCAAAGAGCGGTTCCGCCAGCAACTCCGCCAATTGCACCATATTTTAAACCCTTAAAAAAATATTTTCCAAGCGCCTTTTGTTCTCCGTGAACCAGTCTCCCAACATCAGAAATGGCGAAGGGGAGCGCTTCATCACTTTTATACTCTTTGATAAAAATTACGCCATTTTCAATTCCAACCAAATTTCCTGCTAAACTATTTCCAGCTCCACTTTCAACAAAGATAAGGCTTCCTGCTCTAATGACCGCACGCTCTCCAGATTTCTCTAAAACAATATCTGCCGCCCCCGCTTGAGCTTGGAATGTGTTTTGATCTAGTCTTAGTGTGCCCGTTTCGAATAGTACGATAGCGGCGGCTGTGACCAGTAAACCGATCAACAGTGTTTTTTGATTACTGATTTTCGATTCTCCAATCATTCTCACCCAGGGCATAGGCTTGAGAATTTTGTTTTGTGGCCCCAATGCCGGCCCCCACAATGCCTAAGACAGCCCCATCCACTGCAGCACACATTGGTACTGTTAAAAACAGATAATGGTATTCTCCATCCACAACACCCAAGACAACGCCCACCGCGGCACCAGCCAGCCCCCCAGTCTTTAATCCTTTCAGCCCGCGTTCTTTCATTTTCGTCCCGGTAACATAATGGATGGCACTCACATCACCCAGGGGAATAGATACATTTTCCATCACAATTGTCTGGCCCATCACATCCACAGATTTGTAAGTATAAAGACTATCATTAATAATGATTTTCTCGCCGGGCTCTATTATAAAGGTGTCATCCCCTTTTTTCAGTATCAGGGAAATGTCGTTCTCGTCTCCATAAAGAAAAGAGCCGGAAAGTTGTATCGCCCCCGACTCAAGAAGACCAATGGCTAAAGCTGTGGCAATAATACCGCCAATGAGATATTTATTTTTATTTCCCATATTATACTCCCCTAAATATAAACTGGTTTTTTGACCCCATTTTTTGATTCAATGATTTCATTCAGGCGCTTAATCTTATCATCTCGATAAAGAAGGTTCATTGTTTCAAATGGAATCATTTTCAGATCCTTACTTACGATAGAAACGCAGGCCTTTTTTACTGCACGAACATCGAAATCATGGGCATCCATAAATTTCAAAATAATAACCCTAAAAATATTTTCGTAAGACAGGTTAGGCGCAGAAATCATAGGCAAACAGCACAGGAGCGTTTGCAAGTTTTTTGCCAGGGTTCCCCCCGTTTGTGATGTTGAAAAAACCTTAATCAACTCTTTCTGCAGGTTTTCTTCCTGCTCCAGGAGTATTGTGTTTCTTGTGCCGTTTAAAAATATATCAGGATCAATCATGCTGGTGAGAGGGACCACCTTCCCGTCTAATTTTAAAGCGTAAGCCATGGCCAGGGCGTCAGGGTTGCAGGGGACGGGAATAATGTCATTTTCTTTGAAAATATCTGTTTGGTCTAAAATGCCCTGCCGTGTTTCTGTTAAGGTGAATTTATTTTTCAGTGGATCAAAATTATCGGTCCGCCCAGCAACTTGAGTGGGCTGAAAAGTCACACCGCGAAGACAGCGGTATTCCAGCGCAAAATCAATTATTTTTCCAATTTCATCATCGTTTTGTCCCCGCTCCAGCGTAACAACCAGGGTAGAGTGAATATTAAATTTTTCAAGTTTCTCCAGTGCTTTTTGTCTTTTTGCAGACAAATCCTTCCCGCGCAACTTTGTTAATACATGCGGTTTAAAAGAATCAAACTGAAGATAAATCTCAATTCCCGGCATATAGTCATTCAGTCGCTCAGCAAACCCTTTGTCGTCTGCAATTCGGATACCGTTTGTATTAATCATAATGTGGCGGATCGGGAGCGTTTTGGCATAGTCTAATATGTCAAAAAATTGCGGATGAATGGTTGGTTCACCACCACTGATTTGAACAATGTCCGGCTCACCTTCGCTGGCCACCACCGCATCCAGCATGGCCTTTACTTCGTCTAAGGTTCTGTGGCGGCCATAAGTGGGGGATGAGCCCGCATAACAGGTGGGGCAGGTCAGGTTGCAGCGATCTGTTATTTCTACGATGGTGACGCAGGAATGCTGCTCATGGTCGGTGCACAATCCGCAATCGTAGGGACAGCCGTGCTCCACTTTTGTATTGAACTTTTTGGGAACATCAGACGGTTTAATGTAATGCCGGATCTTTTTATAATAATCCACATCGGTGGCAATCAGTGTTTTTTCAGGTCCATGATCCAGGCAGTTTTTGAGCATAAAAACATTATCATCCTGGAAAACAATTTTTGCATCCACCCGCTCCAAACAGGTACTGCACATGCTTTGTGTAAAATCGTAATAAGTGTAGTTTCGTGCGGACATAAAAAAGGTCTCTGTTTTTTAAGAATTTATTAAATTATGAATATTAGTAAGATGTAAATATTGGTTCATGTATTTCATCTTTTCTGGGAATAGAATTAGCTTGATTCAGTGCATTTCTAAATATGTCCAGCATGCGATTGTTTGTTTCTTCGTCCTTAACAGCCATTCGCATTGCACGGCGCCCAACTTCCGACCCCATTCCAGCCACATTGCGTAGAAAGAGCCCCCGGTCGCGGCACGTCTTTACAATAGATTCCGCCGTGTCCATGGTTTCAGGCAGGTGAAACATTACAAAATTGGCAATCCCCGGAATAATTTCTGTAATACCCATGGCAGATAGTTCCTGCACAAGTTTTTCACGGAGTTCTTTTGTTTCCCAGTATCGCTTGGCATAATAATCGTTTGCGTTGAGCGCGTATGTGGCGGCTATCTGTGCCGGCAGACTGACAGACCATGGGGGAGTAATAACTTTTAACTCTTCTAATTGGTGTGGTGATGCGCAAAGATAAGCAGTGCGTAATCCGCTGAGCGCATAGACCTTTGACATAGATTTACAGACAATAACATTTTCACTTTTCGTAGCAAAGGACTCCAGGGAATGCTCCGAGCCGGCATACTCTATATAGGTCTCATCAATCCAAACCCGCTTACAGGTAGATGTTTCTCTCAGCGCTGCTTCAACATCGGATTTTGAAACATGTAATCCGGTTGGGCTGTTTGGGTTGACCCAGACAAAAAGATCAAATCCTTCAGCAAGTTTCTTTTTTAGAGACTCTATATTTAATTGATAGCCCGCGCTTCTTTTCAGGGAAAACATTTCAACCTTACATTTTACCACCTGGTCTAATACGTGCAAATATTCACCATAGGTTGGATCCAAAACCAGCACCCGGGATGATGGATTTAACCACTGACGAAATGCAAGAAAAATGAGAGCTGATGATCCTCCGCCAGTCAGGATACAGTCGTCTCTCACGCCGCGTACTTCAGCAATCGACTTAACCAAACCATCAGAGCGGGTGGGTGGGGATGTTTGCATTACAAATCCCATGTGATCTGTTAATACTTTCCGGGCCAATGGCGCAGGGGGGAACCAGGCGTCCAAAACATCTGCACTAATAATATCTTTACGTCTGTTCAGGTCGTCGAACTGGTCACCAATCGCATCAAAAAAAGCCCCTCCGTGATAGCATTCTGTGGGAGAATGAAAAGCAATCCCCAGTTGCCAGTCCATATATTTTTCAATCCGCTTAAGCCGAGACTGGAATGATGATTTAATACGATCCGCAACATCATGCGTTCCGGCACTCATTAAATCGTATGTTACAGCACCGCACTTAAATGTTTTTCCAATAGGCTTCATACCTATCCGCAGATATAAATCAAGAATTTCACTGCGCCCAACAGCTACAATATGATTACCACCGTGTGACTCAATCCAGCGAAAAGCCGCATACATTAAACAGGTAGCCACCTGGAACCCTCTTAAGTCTTCTTTGACTGTAAGCGCGCGGATTTCATAAAGCTGGTCATCAAAAGCGAGTGGAATATCTTCTCGGGACAGAAATTTATCCACAGAATATTGTGGGCTATTGGGGTGGGTTATGCCTACGAATCCTGCCAATTTACCGTCAAGACTGGCGGCAATATAAACACTGGCCACATCGCCAGTGTCGGGCAAACTTTCATCTGAACGTGACTCATATTGCCCAAGTTCAGTGGCATAAACATCGTGACGCAGGCGATAGATAGATTCTAGCTCATTGGCACCTGCAACATAAATTTTTAATCGACGTACTGTATTATTCTTCATCAACACCATCCACATTTTTTATAATCAGTTTCTAAGGTTGTTTAACCCCTGAACTAGAACCCTTCGCTCATCATCATAAAGACTAAGAACCCAACACAAAAACCTTCCGCGCCATAAATTGATTTCCTGCGCAGCTGTTTTTCTTCCTGTTTATAGGCCTGCTTATACTGGTTTTTTTGATTCGAATCCAGATCAAGATAAACGGGATCGTATGGGTTCATATTGGATGCGACACCGCTTTCGGTGTATAAAATGGCCACAGGAAGACCAATTGGATAGATAAAGCATGACGCAATACCTGCAGCGT
>Ga0209657_1000938_pt1 | contig 18227 bp, 19 predicted proteins | sample SaaInlV_100m_DNA_FD_184650 | JGI IMG/M metagenome (GOLD analysis project Ga0209657, IMG submission 184650) | Marine microbial communities from expanding oxygen minimum zones in the Saanich Inlet - SI037_S3LV_100m_DNA (SPAdes) (version 2) | ecosystem: Environmental > Aquatic > Marine > Intertidal... | reverse complement strand
TTTTTGCAGTTTTAGGATTTGTAATTATTTATTATATTAAAGGTTAGTATGAAAAAAATTAAATTAATATTTTTAACACTTATTTTTACACTTAGTTATTCAATACAATCTAATTCAAAAACGGTTCCAGCATCGTTTGCAGATCTTGCAGAAAGATTAATGCCATCAGTAGTTAATATTTCAACTACACAAACTGTAACCACAACAACAAACCCATTTCCTTTTCAATTCCCCCCAGGTTCACCATTTGAAGATATGTTTAAAGAATTCGGTACACCGCAAGAAAGAAAATCATCAGCTTTAGGATCTGGATTTATAATCGATGAAAAGGGAATAGTAGTTACGAATAATCACGTTATTCAAGATGCAGAAGATATTATAGTAAGAGTTAATGGCGATGAAGAATATAAAGCAAAAGTAATTGGTGCTGATCCTTTATCCGATATAGCAGTACTTCAACTAGAAACTGGTGACAAATTTACTCCAGTTGCTTTTGGAGACTCTGATAAAGCAAGAATTGGTGATTGGGTGATTGCTATTGGAAATCCATTTGGTTTAGGTGGAACAGTAACATCGGGAATTATTTCTGCAAGAAATCGATCAATTGGATTATCAAGATACGAAGATTACATACAAACAGATGCATCAATTAATTCTGGAAACTCAGGAGGTCCATTGTTTGATATGGATGGGAATGTGATTGGAATTAATACAGCAATTCTTGGAAGAAATGGATCAATTGGAATAGGTTTTTCAATTCCGTCAAACAGCGCAAAAATTGTGATAGATCAACTGATAGAGTTTGGTGAAACTAAAAGAGGTTGGTTAGGTGTAAGAATCCAAGATGTAACACAAGAAATTGCTGATGTTGAAAAACTAGATGAGCCCAGAGGAGCATTGGTTGCAAGTGTTGCAGAAAATAGCCCTTCAGACAAAGGTGGAATTAAAGCTGGAGATATTATTTTAGAGTTTAATGGAGTTAAAATAAACCAAATGAAAGAGTTACCAGCAATTGTTGCAAAAACAAAAGTTGGAACAAACGTTAAAGTTAAAATTTGGAGAAATAAAAAAAAGTTAATTAAAAATATTCTTTTAGGAAGATTAGAGACTTCAGATGATTTTAAAGTAGGTGAAAAAAAATCTGAACCTCCTAAAGATATAATAATAGAAGACTTAAAAATCACTGTTAGAAAGTTAACTAAAGAAGATATTAAAACTAGAAAACTTCCTAATCAAACCTCAGGATTAGTTGTTACAAAAATAGGAAATACTAGCCCACTATTAAAATCAATTGAGGCTAATAGTATTATAGTTGAGGCACAAAAAATAAAAGTAAAGAACCCAAAAGACTTAGAAAAAATTGTTAAAGATGTTTTAAAATCTAATCAAAAGACAATTTTACTCGCAATATATAACAATCAAAATCAAAGAAGATATATTGGTGTTAAACTAGATTGATCATGGATTTTAAATCCAAGATTATTTTAATTTCTGGACCAACAGCCTCTGGAAAATCTAATTTTTCAGTTAAACTTGCTAAAAAAATTAATGGTGAAATCATCAATGCAGACAGCATGCAAGTTTACAAAGAGCTAAAAATTTTATCTGCAAGACCAAATCCTCAAGATTATCAAAAAATCAAACATCATTTATATGGTTTTCATAGTGTTAAAAAAAATTTTTCAACTGGAGATTGGCTTAAAATTGCGATTAAAAAAATTAAGGAAATAAAAAAAAGAAAAAAAATACCAATTTTTGTTGGAGGAACAGGGTTATATTTTAAAGCTTTAACAGATGGACTGGTAAATATTCCAAATATTCCAATTAGATTTAGAAATAAAATAAGAGCTTTACATAAAGATTTAGGTCAAAAGAAATTTTATCAGAAACTTATTAAGCTTGATCCAAACTCAAAAGAAAAAATCAATCCAACAGATGCTCAAAGAACAATAAGAGCTTATGAGGTAAAACAATTTACAAAAAAATCCCTTCATGATTGGTTTCAAAACACAAAATCATATTTTGAGAAAGATGATTTTTTAAAAATTTATATTGCTTATCCACGTGAAGAACTTATCCACAGAATTGGTAAAAGAGCAGAAAAAATGATTAAGCTTGGCGCTATTCAAGAGGTTAAAAAATTTGTTAAATTAAAAGTAAGAAAAGATAAGAGCGTCAATAAAGCCATCGGTATCAATGAGATTAAAGAATATCTGGCGGAAAGAAAAGATATGACCGATGTTATTGAAAAAATATCAATAAAGACTAGACAATACGCTAAAAGACAAAGCACTTGGGCACGAGGTAACATGATGAGTTGGCTTAAATTGTACCCTCAAGACCTTAATAAGTTTTTAAAAAAAATTAAATAATTAATTCTAAAACTTGACCAATTAGCACAACTTCAGCTAGATTGCATAATGCCAAAATTATATACTGGAGCAGAAATTGTATTTAAGTGCCTTGAAGAACAAAAGGTAAGTCATATTTTTGGTTACCCTGGTGGAGCAGTTCTTCCAATTTATGATGAACTTAAAAATCATTCTTCAGTAAAACATATTTTAGTAAGACATGAACAAGGAGCTGGTCATGCAGCAGAAGGTTACGCAAGATCTTCGGGTAAACCTGGGGTTGTTTTAGTTACCTCTGGACCCGGTGCAACAAATGTTGTTACTGCATTAACAGATGCATACATGGATTCTGTACCATTAGTTTGTATCTCTGGACAAGTACCAACCCATTTAATAGGAACAGATGCATTTCAAGAATGTGACACAACTGGAATTACAAGACCATGTACAAAACATAATTGGTTAGTAAAAAATATTAACGATCTTCAAAGAGTAATGCACGAAGCATTTAAAGTTGCAACTACTGGAAGACCCGGACCTGTATTAGTAGATATCCCAAAAGATATTCAATTTGCAAAAACTAAATATGTTTCATTAAAAAAAGAAAAAAAAATAGAAATTAAAAACAACAATAGATTTAAGCAAAAGGACATTGATCAATTAATTGAGTTAATGAACAAAGCTTCAAAACCAATTTTTTATACAGGTGGTGGAGTTATAAACTCTGGGCCAAAAGCAAGTGAACTTTTAAGAGAGCTAGTTGCATTAACTGGTTTTCCAATTACCACAACTTTACAAGGATTAGGTTCTTATCCAGGAGATGATAATCAATTTTTAGGAATGCTTGGGATGCATGGAACTTATGAGGCTAACAATGCTATGCATGATTGTGATTTATTAATTAATATTGGTGCTAGATTTGATGATCGTATCACTGGTAAAATTGATGAGTTTTCACCTAAATCAAAAAAAGTACACATAGATATTGATCCTTCATCAATTAATAAAATTATAAAAGTAGACTTGGCAATTGTTGGTGATGTTAAGGATGTTATTAGATCAACAACTAAAATTCTTAAAAAGAAAAATTTGAATTTAGAAAAATCAAATAAACAAAAAATTTCAAAGTGGTGGCAGCAAATTCAAAAATGGAGGACGAAGCAATCTCTAAATTTTATTAACAGTGACAAAATAATTAAGCCTCAACATGCTGTTCAAAGACTTTATGAATTAACTAGAAATCAAGATACATTTATCACAACTGAGGTTGGTCAGCATCAAATGTGGGCTGCACAACACTATAAATTTAATAAACCAAATAGATGGATGACTTCTGGAGGTTTAGGTACCATGGGTTATGGTTTGCCTGCTGCAATAGGTGTTCAAGTTGCAAACCCAAAGAAATTAGTTGTTGATATTGCTGGTGAAGCTTCAATTTTAATGACTATGCAAGAGATCTCAACTGCAATTCAGTATAACTTGCCAATAAAAATTTTTATTTTAAATAATCAATATATGGGAATGGTAAGACAATGGCAGGAATTACTTCATGAAAAAAATTACTCAGAAAGTTATTCTGAGGCTTTACCAGATTTTGTAAAATTGGCTGAGGCTTATGGGTGCGTTGGTATCAGAGCTGAAAATCCAGATGAATTAGATGAAAAGATTGAGGAAATGATAAGTGTTGATAAGCCAGTTATATTTGATTGTCATGTTGATCAAACTGAGAATTGTTTTCCAATGATTCCTTCAGGAAAACCTCATAATCAAATGTTATTAGGTCCAAAAGACCAAGAAGAAAATAAAATTACAGGTAAAGGTAAAGCGTTAGTTTAAATGTCAAAATCTAAATCAGCATATAGCACTCCAAGCAAACAGAGCAAATTAGAGACACACATTATTGTAGTTTGGGTAGATAATGAAGTAAGTGTCCTATCTAGAGTAGTTGGTCTTTTTTCTGGAAGAGGATATAATATCGAATCGCTTGCAGTGGCAGAAGTTGATCAAAAAAATAATTTATCAAGAATAACTATTGTAACCACAGGAACTCCCGAAGTAATTGAGCAAATTGTGCTTCAACTCAAAAAACTAGTTCCTGTTCACAAGGTAGCAAATTTCAAAAGAAAGGATAAAAATGTCATTTTTAAAGAAATGGCGTTACTTAAAATCATCGGAAACAATACAAAAATTAAAAAAGTTTTAAATACTTGTAAAAAATATGATCCAGTTATATTAGATCAATCAACAAAATCTGCGGTAATACAAATTACTGCATTACGTAGAGAAATTGACAATATGACTAAAAAATTAAAATCGCTTGGTCTGATAAGTGTCTCAAGAACTGGAGCGGTAGCAATGACAAGAGGTGCAGAAATATTTAACTAATTAAAAGGGAGAAAAAAAATGAAAATGTTTTATGAAAAAGATGCAGATGTAGAATTGATTAAGAATAAAAAAATTGCAATCTTTGGGTATGGAAGTCAAGGTCATGCACATGCTTTAAATTTAAAAGATAGCGGAGTTAAAGAAATCGTTGTAGCCCTAAGAGAAGGATCTTCAAGTGCAGCTAAAGCAGAATCTAAAGGTTTAAAAGTTATGAATTTATCAGATGCAGCTGCTTGGGCAGATGTGGTTATGATTTTAACACCAGACGAATTACAAGCTGAAATTTATAAAAATCATATTGAGCAAAGAGTTAAAGAAGGAACTAGTGTTGCTTTTGCACACGGATTAAATGTTCATTACGATTTGATTAAAGCAAGAAAAGATTTAGATGTTTTTATGGTAGCGCCTAAAGGTCCAGGTCATCTTGTAAGAAGTGAATATGAAAAAGGTGGTGGAGTTCCCTGTCTGTTTGCTGTTCATCAAAATGGTTCAGGAAAAGCTAGAGATCTTGCGTTATCATATGCTTCAGCTGTAGGTGGTGGAAGATCTGGAATTATCGAAACTACATTCAAAGATGAAGTAGAAACAGATTTATTTGGAGAACAAACTGTTTTGTGTGGAGGTTTAGTTGAGCTTATAAAAAGTGGATATGAAACTTTAACAGAAGCAGGTTATGAACCTGAAATGGCATACTTTGAAACAGTTCATGAAGTTAAATTAATTGTAGATTTAATTTATGAAGGTGGAATTGCAAATATGAACTATTCAATTTCAAATACAGCAGAATATGGTGAGTATGTTTCAGGACCTAGAGTTGTTAAGAAAGAAGAAACTAAAAAAAGAATGAAGGAAGTTTTGGCGGATATTCAATCTGGAAAATTCACTAAAGAATGGATGGATGAATGTAAAAATGGTCAAAAAAACTTTCTTGCAACCAGAGCTAAATTAGCTGAGCACTCTGTAGAAAAAGTTGGTGCAGAGTTAAGAGCTATGATGCCGTGGATTGGTAAGAAAAAATTAGTTGATAGCGACAAGAGTTAATTTTTATACCAAGACCTAAAACGATCAGTATTAACAAACTAAATTAAACATTTATTTTGCTTTCTCTCCTATAGATTGTATTATAGATTTTCAAAAAAATTTTAAGTTATGGCTGATAAAGATAGAGTCTTTATATTTGATACTACTATGCGTGATGGTGAACAATCGCCAGGCGCATCTATGAGTTTGGAAGAAAAAATCCAAATTGCAAGAGTATTTGATGAATTGGGTATTGATATAATTGAAGCTGGTTTTCCAATTGCATCCCCAGGAGATTTTGAAGCAGTCTCAGAAGTAAGTAAAATTTTAAAAAATTCTATTCCAGCAGGTCTTTCAAGACATTCTGTAAAAGATATCGATAGAGCTTACGAAGCATTAAAACACGCTCCAAGATTTAGAATTCATACTTTTATTTCAACAAGTCCTTTACACATGAAACACAAGCTTAATATGTCTCCTGAGGATGTGTATGAGTCAATTGGAAAACATGTCAGTTATGCAAGAAAATTTACTGATGATGTAGAATGGTCATGTGAAGATGGAACAAGAACCGATATAGATTACATGTGTAAGACAGTAGAGCTTGCTATTAAAAGTGGAGCTAAAACAATAAATATTCCTGATACAGTTGGATATACAATACCGTCTGAATTTACATCAATTATAGAGACATTATTAAATAAAGTTCCTAATATCGATAAAGCAATTTTATCTACTCATTGTCACAATGATTTAGGCTTAGCAGTTGCAAACTCTCTTGCCGGTGTCCAAGCAGGTGCAAGACAAATTGAATGCACAATAAATGGTTTAGGTGAAAGGGCTGGTAATGCTGCGTTAGAGGAAGTTGTAATGGCAATTAAGACTCGACCAGATTTAATGCCTTACGATACTGGAATTAATACAACTTTATTAAGTAAAGCCTCAAAAATTGTATCAAATGCAACTGGTTTTCCTGTTCAATATAATAAAGCAATTGTTGGTAAAAATGCCTTTGCTCATGAAGCAGGAATTCATCAGGATGGAATGTTAAAAAATAGACAAACGTATGAAATCATGACACCTGAGAGTGTAGGGGTTAAACAAACTTCTTTAGTAATGGGTAAACATTCAGGAAGACATGCCTTTAAAGATAAGATGAACAGTCTGGGTTATCCAGATCTTACAGATGATGTAGTTAGTAATGCATTCGCAAAATTTAAAGTTTTAGCAGATAAGAAGAAACATGTTTATGATGAAGACATTATTGCGTTAGTAGATGATAGTTTGATTATTGATAATAAAGTTAATGCCATTAACTTAAAATCATTAAAAGTCTTTGCAGGTACAGGCGAACCACAAAAAGCTGAAATGACTTTAGATGTTTATGGAGACGTAAAAGAAGCCTTAGAAACTGGAGATGGACCAGTTGATGCAATATTTAAATGTATTAAAAGTCTTTATCCTCATGAAGTAAATTTACAACTTTATCAAGTTCATGCAGTAACAGAGGGAACAGATGCACAAGCAACAGTAAGTGTTAAGATTGAAGAAAAGGGAAAAACAACTGTTGGTCAAGCAGCTGATACAGACACATTAGTTGCATCTGCAAATGCTTACATAAACGCATTAAATAAAATGATTATTAAAAGAGACAAAACAGCTCCAATGGAGCAAGAAAAACAAAAGGTAAAAGGTATATAAAATGGGACTATTTGACAGTGTTAAAAAAATTTGGAGCCAAGATATGGCAATCGATCTTGGAACAGCTAACACATTGGTTGTTTTAAAAGGACAAGGTGTAGTTTTAAATGAACCATCTGTTGTTGCAATTGTTGATCAAGGTGGAAAAAAAAATGTTTTAGCAGTAGGCGATGAAGCAAAAACAATGCTTGGTAGAACTCCAGGAAATATAAGTGCTATAAGGCCTTTGAGAGACGGTGTAATTGCAGATTTTATTGTTACAGAAGAAATGATAAAACACTTCATTAAAAAAGTTCATAAAGGTAGCACATTTGCAAATCCAAGAATTTTAATTTGTGTACCAACAGGATCAACACCTGTTGAGAGAAAAGCTATTCAAGACAGTGCACTTGCGGCTGGTGCAAGAAGAGTTCAATTAATTGAAGAACCCATTGCTGCTGCAATAGGTGCTGGACTTCCAATTTCTGAAGCAACAGGATCCATGATAGTTGATATAGGTGGTGGAACTACTGAGATTGCTGTTATGTCTTTAGGAGGATTAGTATATTCAAAATCTTTAAGAGTTGCAGGAGATGCAATGGATACAGCAATAGTGAATTATATGAGAAAAGAATATAATTTATTAATAGGTGATACTACTGCAGAGAAAATAAAAAAAGAAATGGGTACTGCGATACCATCAGGCCCAAATACTTATCCAGTCAAAGGTAGAGATTTAAGATCAGGTACACCAAAAGAGGTAAATATTACTGAGGAAGATACCTCAGAAGCATTAAATGGCATTATGAGAGAAATGATAAATGCAATTAAACAAGCATTAGAAAATACTCCTCCTGAATTATCAGCTGATTTAGTTGATATGGGTTTGACATTAACTGGTGGTGGAGCTTTATTAAAAAATATTGATAAACGTTTTTCAAAAGAAACAGGGTTACCAGTACATGTTGCAGATGATCCATTATCATGTGTTGCTGTTGGAACTGGAAAAGCTTTGGATCAAGAAGAAACTTTTTCTACTATGTTATCTGAATATTAAAAAAAATGGCTACGAGCAGAGATGATTTTGTAATAGCCGTTAGATCTGCATTTTTAAAAAAAAAAGATAAGCAAAAATTTTCATTATTAACTTTATTGTTTTTATCTATCTTTGTAATTATTTTAAGTAATTATAATTTTAAAGTTATTCAATACATTAAGATTGTAATAAATGAAATCACATACAGGGCTTCATTTTTAATTTCTGCTCCTGAAAATAAAATACAAAGTATTAACTCACAAATAAAAGATCACCTAGAGATATATGATAATTATAAAAATCTAGAGTTAGAATTAGAAAAACTAAAACAAAAAGAATTAGTAAATAATTTTTTAAAAATGGAAAATGAAAAATTAAGGGAATTAATTAATGAAAGTATTAAATCTGATGAATTATTAGCTAAAGTTTTAATAGATAAAGATAGCCCCTTCTTAAAATCAATTATTCTTAACAAAGGAACTAAAGACAAATTAAAAATAGGTATGGCAGTCGCAGATGAGGTTTATCTAGTTGGTAAAATAATTGAGGTAAATTACACCAACTCAAGAGTGCTACTTTTGTCAGATTTAAATAGCAAAATTCCAGTAGTTTTGGAGCCAATTGGAATGCAGGCAGTAGTTTCAGGGACTGGTGGAGATACTGGTAAAATTCAATACACAAAAGATGAGTATGGGGATCAAATTAAATCAAAAGATTTAATAGCTTATACATCTGGGCAAGGAGGTTTGTTTAAACCAGGATTACCAGTGGGCAGAGTTACTACAGATAATATAAATAAAATTGATTTTTTTTCTGATTTTAAACAATTGGAATATGTAAAAATAATATCACACAGTATTGAGGAAGTTAATTAATGTCTTCACTTAACAAAGAGTCAATCATAAATATATTATTTTCTTATTTTCCAATTTGGATGTTGTTTTTATCAGTTTTTAATGATTTTGATTTTAACTATTTAAAAATTGAATATTTTGCATTTAACTTTGTTCATATATTAATTTTTTTCTGGACGTTAAAAAATCCTGATCATCTTGGATATGCCTCAATATTTTTGGCAGGAATTATCAATGACGTGATAATTGGAATACCGATAGGTATTAGTAGCTTTTGTTATTTATTGATTTGTTTTGCCTCTGCTTACATTAGGAACATAACTTTGAGTCCGAATTTTATTAATGATTGGTTGTCTTTTTTATTTATAATTTTATTGATTAATTCAATTCAGGTTACAATTTTAGATTTGATATTTTTTATAGAAGTTAATTATCCAAAATATTTAATTAACACAGGTTTTACTTTTTTATTTTATCCAATATTTTTTTTCTTATTCAGCATTATAAACAAAAAAATTTCATTTAAATTAAATGATTAAAGGAAACTCAGGTATCAGAAAAGAAGACATCATCAATAGGAGGATGTTTATAATTGGTGCTGCTAAAGTTGTAATATTTGCTGGAATAATTGGTCGGTTATTTTCATTACAAATTAATGATAATAAAAAATATTTAACTCTTTCTGATAAAAATAGAATTAGAGAGTGGAAGTTGCCACCAACAAGAGGAAATATTTTTGATTATTTTGGTAATGTCATTGCTGGAAATTTAAAAGTTTATCAGCTTCATATAATTCCTGAACAAGTAGAAAACTTTAATTATCTATTAACCAGACTTAAATCTCTTTTACTATTAAGTAATAAAAAAATTTCAAATATTTTAAAATTAAAGAAAAGATTAAAGCCGTGGGAAAGTATCATTGTTTCTGAAAATTTAAGCTGGAGTGAGTTTGTAAAAATTAATAATTATTTGTATGATTTAGTAGGTGTTAAACCAGTGATGACTATTTCAAGGAATTATCCATTCAGTGATGTCTACACGCATGTTCTAGGTTACGTAAGTCAACCAAATGAAAATGATATTTTGCAAAATAAAATTATTCAAGAAAGATTTGTACCTGGTATGAAGGTAGGAAAACTTGGATTAGAGAAAACACTAGAAAATTACTTAATTGGTACAAATGATATTCAAAGATATGAGGTGAATGCATATGGAAAAAGAATTAATCAGCTTGAATATCAAAAAGGAAAACAGGGTTCAAAAATCCGATTAACTGTAGATACAGAAGTCCAAAAACTTTCAGCTAAATTATTAGATGGTAAAGCTGGATCAATAAGTGTAATGGATATTTACACAGGGGAAGTTGTGGCCATGTATTCTTCACCTTCTTATGATCCAAATTTGTTTCTATTTGGAATTAGTAAGGATGAATGGGAATTAATCAGAAATAATCCATTGAAACCACTGATTAATAAAACACTTTCAGGCATATATTCGCCGGGATCCACTATAAAGCCAATAGTAGCTTTGTCAGCTCTAGAAAATAATATAGTGAACCCAAATTTTAAAGTTAGATGCACAGGTAAAACAGAACTTTACGGGCAAACATTCCATTGCTGGAAAGAAAAAGGACATGGGATTGTAAGTTTAAATAATGCTATGAAACAATCTTGTGATACATATTTTTATGAAGTCGCCAGATTACTTGGTGTTGATAGATTAAAAGTTACAGCAAAAAAATTTGGTTTAGGTGAAAAAGTTTTAGGTGAATACTTTGAAAATGAAAAAAAAGGACTTTTTCCAGACACTAATTGGAAAAAGAATAATCTTGGAAAAGGCTGGGTATTAGGTGAAACTTTAATAACTGGTATTGGTCAGGGATATGTGCAAACAACGCCTTTACAGTTGTGTTTGATGACAGCTCAAATCGCAAATGGTGGATACTCCATAAAACCAAAAATTATAGTAAATAATGATCCATTAAATTTTGTAGAAGCAAAAAAAGCTATGGAAGAACAAAATTTATTTAATTCTAATAATCAACTTATTGAAGATCAGAGAAATATTAAGATAATCCAAGAAGCAATGTTTAGCTCAACTAATGAAGTTATGGGCACTTCATATAGATCAAGAATTGACGACCCTAAATATCAATTCGCTGGAAAAACAGGAACAGCTCAAGTGAAAAGAATTAGCAAAAGAGAGCGTGAGCTAGATCTTAAATTAGAACAGATACCTTATAAAGACAGAGATCATGCTTTATATGTTGCTTATGGTCCATATAAAAATCCAAGGTATGCCCTTAGCATTATAGTCGAGCATGGTGGCTCTGGCAGTAAAGCAGCCGCACCAATGGCAAAAAAACTTTTCAAGTTAATTATTGACAGAGATGAGCTTAGAGAAAAACAACCTAATTTTGAAGAAATAAATATCTAAATGTTCCAGCACAATAGATTAGACTCAGATTTAACCTTCATTCAGAAAGTTAAAAATTTAGATTATATATTATTATTTTGTATTATATTACTTTCAATAATAAGTGTTTTCGTAATGTATTCTACAGATGGTGGGGAAATCCTTTATCATACAAAAAGTCATTTTATAAAATTACTTATTTTTTTTCCATTGATGCTAATCATATCTTTTTTTAATATAAAATTTTGGCACATTACTTCTTATATTTTTTATTTTGTTTTAATTTTACTTTTAATTTGGGTTTCAATCGATGGAATTAAGGCTTCAGGCTCACAAAGATGGATAGATTTATATTTTATAGTCCTTCAGCCATCAGAACTTATGAAAATAGGCATCATTTTATGTCTTGCAAAATACTATCACAGACTAAAAATAGAGCATGTAAACTCATTCACAGGTATCATTGTTGCTCTTTCAATAATTTTAGTTCCAGTAATTTTAGTAATATCCCAACCTGATTTAGGAACATCAATTCTGATCGCTTCAAGTGGATTGATAATTTTATGGTTAGGGGGGGTAAAAATTAAATATTTTTTTATTTCCTTTATTACTTTTCTAATTTCTTTACCTTTTATTATTTCTTTTTTGAAACCCTATCAAAAATTAAGAATATTAACATTTCTAGATCCCGATAGAGACCCATTAGGTGCAGGGTACCAAATTATTCAGTCTAAAATTGCAATTGGTTCTGGTGGATTAAGTGGTAAAGGTTTTTTAAAAGGAACACAAAGTTATTTGGAGTTTTTACCTGAAAAACATACTGATTTTATTTTTACTTTATTTTCTGAAGAATATGGTTTCATTGGATCTGTTTGTCTTTTAATTCTTTATATAATTATAATTTCAAGAATCATCAGAATTGGAGCAATCTCAAGAAGTAATTTCGCTAAGTTTTTCTGTTTTGGTTTTGCTTTTGCTATTTTTGTTTATATCGTAGTAAATTTATCAATGGTATTGGGTTTATTACCTATAGTTGGATCTCCTTTACCCATATTGTCATATGGTGGATCTTCAATGCTAGCAACTATGATTGGGTTTGGAATTGTTTTAAGTGCCAAAATTAATCACAAGCAAACAATTTCCTAATAATTTGAAGTTTTCAAAAGTATAATTTGTCACTACAAATTTTAATTTTAGATTGTATAAGCTTGTATGGAAAATAACATTAGAGTTGGAATTGTTGGCGCAGGAATTCAAGGCGTTTCGAATGCTTTGTTTCTTCAAAAAAAAGGCTTTAACGTAACTATTTTTGATCGTGATAATCCTGGAAGTACTGCGGCATCATATGGAAATGCAGGTCATTTTTCTCCATACGCTTCAGTACCATTAAATAGAACTGATGTTTTAGCGGATGTGCCTGCTATGCTTACAAGTTCATCTGGTCCTCTCGCCTTAAAATGGAACTATGTGCCCAAAATGATTCCTTGGTTTGTAAAATTCATCATGAACTGTACAAATAAAAATATGATGCATACTGCAAAAAATATGCACCAAATTTTAGATTTAGCACTACCAGCATATGATGAATTATTTGAAGAAATAGATTTAGAAGGACTAGTTGAAAACAAAGGGATTCTTTATATTTGGAACGACAAAGATTTAAAAAGTAGAGAATTAGAAATTAATATAAGAAACGAGTTAGGTGTTGAACAGCAACTTGTTAATAAATCAGAAATTCATGATTTAGAACCACATATAAAACCATTTTATCATGCTGGAGTTTATTATCCTTATGCGAGACATGCTAGAAATCCTAAAAAAATTTTATTAAAACTTTTTGATCTATTTTTACAAAAAGGCGGAAAATTTAATAAAGTTAACATCAAAGATATTAATTTTGATGAAGAAAAGCCAATTTTTAAAACTGAAACACAAAGTTATATTTTTGATAAGGCTGTGATTGCTTGTGGGGCTTTTTCAAAAAAATTAACTGATAATCTTGACGAAACAATTCCCCTAGACACTGAAAGAGGTTATCATGTTCATTTTAAAGGAGTTGATCATTTATTAAATAGACCAGTAATATTTTCTAATCGAGGATTTGGCATAACACCAATGGAACAAGGATTAAGAGTTGTAGGCACTGTTGAATTTGGTGGTCTAGATAACCCTTTGTCTAAATCAAGAATAAAAAATTTAATTAATAATGCAAAATATATGTTGGGAGATCTACCTGAACATGAGGATGAATGGTTAGGTTTTAGACCATCTCTACCAGATTTCTTACCTGTTATAGGTCCTTCAAAAAATCATAAAAATGTTTTTTATTGTTTTGGACACCATCATTTAGGTTGGACATTGGGACCAATATCTGGAAAGATTGTTTCTGGAATGATAGCTAATGAAAATACAAATTTAAATTTAGATCCTTATAGCTCAAAAAGATTTAGTTAATTTATGCAAAATATAAAAGCGTACATAATGTTAGTGTGCGCAACACTATTTTGGGCAGGCAATTTTATGGTTGGAAAGTTTGCATTTTTAGAAAACATTCCACCAATGTCTCTTGTTTTCTTAAGATGGTCCCTTGTCTGGTTGATTCTTTTACCTTTCACTTATAAGGAAATAATAAGACATAAAGATACAATTATAACTAATTTACCTTTGTTATTTTTTTTAGCTTTTACTAGTGTTGGTTTATTTAATACCTTTACATATTTATCATTAGTTCACACCCAAGTAATTAATGCTTCTCTTTTTAATACAGCTATTCCTGCAGCTATAATTTTTTTATGTTTTTTACTCAAAATTGAAAAAACTAATAAATTTCAAATACTTGGATTAATTCTATCTGTATTTGGGATTTTATCGATAATTACAAAACTTGATTTAAATGTTTTGTTATCCTTAAACTTTAATAAAGGAGATCTTATAATGATAGGTGGAGTTATTACTTGGGGTCTGTATTCTGCTTTTTTAAAAAACAAAAAATTTACTTTACCACTTTTAACCCTAGTTCAAGTTTTATGTACTTTTGGATTAATATTTATATTTCCACAATTTCTTTACGAGTTTTCTCAAGGACTTAGAGTTAGTTTTAACACCAATCTTTACTACACTTTAATATATCTAGCATTATTCCCAAGTATTGGTTCTTACTATTGTTGGGCTGGAGCTGTTGCAATTATTGGAGCAAATAGAGCAGGTATTTTTTTATCATTAATCCCTTTTTTCAGTACAATAATGGCAATAATTTTTTTTAATGAACAATTTGAATTTTTTCATTTAATTGGATCAATTTTAATTATATTAGGTTTATTTTTATCAAATAAGAAAGTTCAAAATGCTTAAAGTTGCAATATTAGATGACTATCAGGATGTTTCACAAGAGTTTGTAGATTTGAAAAAATTATCTGGAAAATATGAATTTAAGATATTCAGTGAACCTTTTTTAGATGAGGCTGATGCTATCGAGCAACTAGCTGATTTTGAAGCGCTGCTAATTATGCGTGAGCGAACACCAATCACAAAAAATATAATCGATAATCTAAACGATCTTAAATATATCATCACAAGTGGCTCAAGAAATAAAGCAATTGATCTAGAAGCTGCAAAAAAAAGAAAAATTATAGTTTGTGGTACTGAGATTAACTTTAATCCTACATGTGAATTAACGTGGGCTTTAATTTTAGGGCTTTCAAAGAACCTCAAAACAGAAATAGATAATATGTATCAAGGTTACTGGCAAACAACGGTTGGCTTTGAACTTAAAGGAAAAATTATTGGTTTAATTGGTCTTGGAAGAGTGGGTTCACAGGTTGCTAAAATCGCAAAGGCTTTTGGCATGCAAGTAATGGCTTGGAGTGAAAATTTAGATTTAGATAAATGTAAAGAATTAGATGTACTTCCTTGTAGCAAAGAGGATTTAATTAAAACATCAGATTACATCTCCATTCATGTTCAAGGCGGCGAACGTTATAAAGATTGTATAACAATTAAAGAATTTGATAAAATGAAAAAAACGGCTTTTTTAATTAATACTTCTCGAGGACCAATTGTAAATGAAGATGATTTAATTATCGCTTTATCAACCAATGTTATTCTTGGTGCTGGATTAGATGTTTATGAAAAAGAGCCATTACCTGAAGGAAATAAACTAAGATTTTTACCAAATGCACTGTTAACACCTCACATTGGTTATGTTACTGCAGAAAATTATAGTATTTTTTATACTCAAATGATCGAGGATCTTGAAGCTTGTGTAAATGGCAAACCTTTAAGAGTAATAGAATAGATAATGACAAAAAAAATTAATCCTAAACTTACAGCAGAACAAAAGTTAGTTTTGTTTGAAGAAGGAACAGAATTAGCAGGTACAAGTGAACTTAATCATGAAAAAAGAGAAGGAAGTTTTCATTGTGCCAATTGCGGAGAAAAATTATTTGACTCGAACACAAAATATGAAAGTGGATCTGGTTGGCCTTCATTTTATCAATCATTGCCTGATGTTTTTGAAACTAAAACAGATCATCATTTAGGTTATGCTAGAACTGAATACCACTGCAAAAAATGTGGTGGACATCATGGCCATATCTTTGAAGATGGACCTAATCCAACTGGAAAAAGATATTGTAATAATGGCGTTTGCTTAGTTTTTAAAAAAAAATGAAGTAGTAAAAAATTTAATTAACAATGATAATTAAATATATTAGTTTTTTAATAGGAATTATTTGGTCTTATTCAATAATAAAAACACAATCAGTGTTTAGTAAAAAGGCTGGAATAATATTTAAAATATTTATTACAAAAATTTCTTGGTTTAGTTTAATTGCAGCTTGTTACTTTGGTTATAAAAATTTTACAGTTAAATTTACAGTTATTGGTATTATAATTGGTGTTTTGTTAGTGAATGTTGGTTTTTATTTATTAAACAAATATATCAATCAAAGATTTAATGAAAAACAAATAACAACTTTTAAAAGTTTTTTTGAATATACTTTAATTTTTTTAGTTATTTATTTCGTTTTATTTTAAAAGGTCTTGAAGCTTATTTTCTTTTTCTAAAGCTCTAACATCATCGTAGCCACCAACGTGCTGATCGTCAAAAAAAATTTGAGGAATTGTTCTTTTACCATTAGCTTTTGTAATCATTTCGTCCATTGCACCTTCAACTGTTGCAATATTTATTTCTTTATATTCAACACTGTTTCTAGCTAGTAATTTTTTAGCTGCTTCACAGTAATTACAAAGTGGTCCTGTATAGATTGTTACATTTTTCATAGTTTATAAATAATCATTCTTTTTTATTTTACTAGCTATTTCTTTTCTAGAATACTCAAATTTTTTTCTATGTTTTATACTTTTTTGATTTACTCTTTTTCTCCACAATCTGAATGAAATAGGTTTAACAGATCTTCGCATAATCTTAATAACCTCAGATTCTGTTTTTCCAGTCTTTTTTTCTATTTCTTCAAAAGTGATCCGATCTGCCCAGGCTGCCCAAATGATCCAATCTGGGTCATCCACATTTGGCTCTGGGTTTTTAACCCTGGTTATTGGGGTGTGACCTTTTTTTTTCATAAATCCTTTATATTTGAAAAAAATGATTAATGCATTTTTTTTAGGGTGTGATATTATAGGGTCTGATAGTCCATCTTAGCCATCTTTAGCTCCCGGTTTTTTTGGACTATCTTCCTTAAAATGTACCCCTTAAATTATTTTCTATTTTTACAAATAATCTTGTTTTTATTTATAACTCCTGGCACACCTAGGATTGTTATTATTTCATATTCTATGAATTACGGAGTTCAAAAATGTATATGGACTGCATTAGGAGATATTACTGCAAACTTTATTCAAGCAACATTAGTTATTTTCGTTATCGGATCTTTTTTTGTAGATAATCCAAATTTTTTAAATATTTTTAAATGGGTTGGGGTAACTTATATTTTATATCTTGCTTATGATCTTTATAAATCAAAACCTAAGGATGTAAGTTCAGATAATGTTTCGTCAAAAAGTTTGTTTTCTTTTTTTAAAGATGGTTTTTTAGTTGCAGGCACTAGTCCAAAAGCTTGGATGTTTTTTCCATTAATATTTCCACAATTTATTGACTTTAATGGAAATTATATTGTTCAATTCTTTATTTTAATCACAACTTATGTTGTTTTAGATTTTTTATCTTTAATGGCTTACGCCTTGCTTGCTAGAAAGCTAATAGTTTGGATTAAAGCTAATCCTAAGGTTATTAATACAATTTCAGCGTGCGTTTTAGTTATTATTGCGATTATCATTGCTTTTATTCAAAAGTATTAAGTCGCAAGGTGTGTATTAGTTATAATAGCTATGCATAATACTATCTTGTTAATTGATCATTTTAAGGTTTTAATTAGTTTTTAAATTTAAAAACTAGAAAAGGAAAATAAAATGATAATTAGAAACATAATTATTACATTAGTTTCTGCAATTGCACTTTTAATTTCAGCT
>Ga0209657_1000936_pt1 | contig 18231 bp, 16 predicted proteins | sample SaaInlV_100m_DNA_FD_184650 | JGI IMG/M metagenome (GOLD analysis project Ga0209657, IMG submission 184650) | Marine microbial communities from expanding oxygen minimum zones in the Saanich Inlet - SI037_S3LV_100m_DNA (SPAdes) (version 2) | ecosystem: Environmental > Aquatic > Marine > Intertidal... | reverse complement strand
TATGACAATACGCTAATCATTATACGCTAATCATTTCGGCCATGGTTCAGGGTATTGAGTTTTATGATATTTCTGGAAATGGCTCACTTGTACATTTAGACCATTTCACATTGGGCCAAGGCACAAAAGCCAATTGTGTTGAAGCCATCAATGATTATGCTTACTTCACCGCTTCAAATGGACTATACGTGGTCAATATTTCTAATCCTTCAAATCCACAGAATTTGGGGAGTGTGAATGGTACCAACGGACTTATTCTAGAAAATTTAGATGCTGATGGAAACTTTCTTGCGGTTGCCGCCCATGAAGATGGGGTACTCCTCTTCGATATTTCCAACCCCAATAATCTAGATTTACTATCTACTATTCCTTCTGAAAATGCCTGGGGAGTTCGCCTCCAAAATGGATATGCCTATATTGCAGATGACCTAAATATAAAAATTTATGATGTGAGTAATACTGAAAATCCCACTTATCTTAATATGGTTGAAACCTCAAATTCTGTAAAAGATATTGCCATAATTGACTCATACATGTATGTGGCCATTGGTTCTGATGGCGTGAATATTTATGATTTATCAAATTCTGAATTGCCTATTTTTTTAGATAATTTTGACACTAATACGATGGCCAATCGAATTTCACCATTTGATGGTAAATTAGCGGTTTCTGATTGGGATAATGTGGATGTTTTAGAATGGGATGGTTCAAATCTGAATTGGGTAGGGTACAAAAATACGGGTAACCGTACTATGGCCATTGCCTCCAAAGATAATTTTATTTATTCAGCCGAATGGGCATCGGTTCAAGCATTTGAGTTTGGTGAAATTGCGAGTGCAGATATTGACCTGAATACTCTCGAGCTAAACTATCCCTTTGTGAATGATGGGGATTCATATTCATTATCTCTTGAAGTTATAAATAATGGTGGCTCTATTTTGATTATTGAGGATGATTATACGACCAACCCCCATTTTGAAATTGTAAATGAACTAAGCCAACTTCAACCAGGTGAGAGTCAAATAGTAGAGATTATTTATTATGCAAGTTCACTCAATTCTGCGGGGGTATATCGAATTTATACCAATGATGCAGACGAGCCATTGGTTATGTGTGAGACTAACGGCAATATAGATGGTGCCAATATTGGTGAGCTTGCCATTGACTTTGAATTAGATTATGTGGCCAATGGAACCGGCTCGTTCAGCCTTTCTGATGAACTCGGCAAAATTATCGTTATTGCCTTTTTTGCACCAAACTGACCCGTTTGTAGTCCGGAGTTATCGGACATGGAAACCACTATTTGGCAGTCTTATCCACAGGATGAAGTGATTGTGTTAGGCATAATTAATACATCCAATCAAAACCAAATTAATGATTTTGTAGAGGAGAATAGTCTTACATTTCCCATTTTATTTGACCCGGGAAGTTCGGGTGGAGTACAAGGTGGTGATACATATCAAGACTATTACCTTCCTAATGATGGCTCACCCTATCCACGAGATTTTATTGTAGACCAATCGGGTATCCTCAAATATGCCAATAATGAAATTGATACAGATTGGATGCATTCTGTCTTGGATGAGTTGACATCTGGGAGTTGTACGGATTATTCTGTAGGTGATGTGAACCACGACACGGTTACCAATGTATTGGATATTGTAAATTTAATGAATTATATATTGGGGAGTAGCATCCCCGATGAGTGTGAATTTTATGCCAGTGATTTGTATGGAGATGAAATTTTAAACGTGTTAGATATTGTTCAATTAGTAAATTTAATTTTAGGGACGTGATGTATAGAATAGCAATAATTATCTTGATTTCAGCACAGTTCATTCAGGCTGAGAGATTGCCATTATCATGTATATTAGAGAATACTCGTGATTATAATCGGGTTATATTTTCACAACATGAGGTTATTGACAGCACACATTTTAGAGTCCATTTTACGATTGCTGAAGATGACTCAATTAATCATCAGGGTGAGTGGTTGAATCCCCAAACGAATGTAACTTATGCTGAATCGGTACTAATTGAATTTGAATACTCAGCCATCATATTGCAACAAAGAGGCTGGACTTTACCTCCCCCCGATTGCGATGAATCAATTACGGATGAGTTAGATGCAAATCACTGTATAAATTTTGGAGGGGATTCTCGCTATGACATTTATCTTACCCCGCATGGTCCCGGATTTGCAATTCCGGATAGAATCCATAATATTGAGCCTTATACCGCAGGGAGAACAAGTTACATATTTTTATCCACAATGGCGAATATGCATGAGACTTATCCTTCATGGGGATATTATGCCATCGCTCATGAGTTGCATCATGCTATTCAAATAGCCTATGCCGTATCTACTACAGGCTCAGTTGGGGAATATTCATATAATGCGTGGTTTTTTGAAGAGTCTGCATCATATATTGAAAATGTAGTGTACCCCAACGCCGTTCACCTTCAGACTATGTTGGGTAATTGCAATGTGACCACACCACTTACTTATCCTGATTATGATTTAAATTCAGGTGCGGATTTGTATCAATATCGAGGCGCACTTTGGTTAAAGTTTTTGGTGGAGGCTTATGGCGATTCATCAATTATAAAAACCTTGTGGGATGATTATGGACTTACTGCTACCACAGAAGGTGTAGATATGTTTCGAGTATATAGTGATGCCGTTGAGGGTTTAGAAAATGTAGATGTTACTCTTTCTGAGGCTTATACTGAATATGGAATTTGGCGATATTTTACAGGGGGGAGAGCCATGCCAAATCGATATTTTGAGGAGGCTAATCAATATTGTACATCTACCACCACACCCCTCACAGACGAAATTTTGAACATCCGAACAGAGTGGGGCTCTACATATATTTTGGAGTTACCATCTGTGGATACCACTTTGAATATTTTTACACCGAATCCGATTGTGTTCACCACTAACGTCCTTACTATTACTGGAGATACATTAGAATCATCCATCCCTTTAATAATTGAGAACGAGGAGACTTCTTTTCAGATTTCACCACCGTCAAATGGGTCTCAATTTTTATTGGTCACTTCAGGATATTCAGGGAATCCCAATGTGGTAAATCCATTCTATACATTTGAATCGTCCAGCCTCCCCAATGGAGATGTAAATAATGACGATGAAATCAATGTTTTGGATGTGGTCATCTTGGTTCAATTTGTATTACAACAACAATTTCCAGATGATAATCAGTTTTACAATGGTGATTTAAATAGTGATGGCCAGTTGAATGTTCTGGATGTGGTGCAGTTACTAAATGTAATTTTGGCTGAAAATTAATCATATTTTATAGAAGGTAAATTAAATGTTCAGTTGGAGTTTTACATCCACAACCATAAAGCAATTGATCAATATTGCATTGACTGCCTATTACGCGTTTATTGTGGTATTATTGTTAGCCGTCTATTGTTACCCCGGTTCAACCCATCGTGATGATACTACAGTAGGGTATAGCATTACTCATAATTTTCTTAGTGATTTGGGTAGAACCATTACTTATTCTGGAGCACAGAATTTTTTATCATCCACCTTATTCGTTATGGGAACTACCTTAGTATGTGCTGGGCTCATTGCGTACTTTTTAGTCATGCCGGCCATTGTAAACAAAAGTAAATTAAGTAAAATTTTGTCACAAGTAGGCTCATTAGCCGGTATTTTATGCGGACTGGCATTTATGGGCGTTGGATTTACGCCTCATAATTATTATCCTGATGCCCACATGTTTGTGGTAAGATTTGGATTCCAACTATTTTTAGTGGTCATGTTACTTCATTCTGTGGCCATCATGAAAAATGAAGTGGGATTGAGTAAAAAGTCAGTATGGATATATACAGTTTTTATGACAATTCTCTGTTATTATATCTATTTATTGAATTGGGGTCCCCCTATAAAAGAGGGGAATGGTTTGGTGATTCATGTGATATGGCAAAAGATTACGGTACTGGGATTATCAACCACTGTTTTTGTTCAATCTTTAATGTTGAAAAATCATATTCGGGCTTTGTCCCAAACATCATAATTATATAAATTTACCACCCTGCCGCAATGGTGGAATTGGTAGACACGCTGGTCTTAGGAACCAGTGCTTTACGGCGTGGGGGTTCGACCCCCTCTTGCGGCACATTGAAAGGCTCTCATCTTGAGGGCCTTTTTTAGTATAGAACCAATTGTTTCTTTTCCCACAATTCCAAATTCCCAACTCCCAATACCTGTTTTCACCAAATAATTAACAATTTATAAATAATAATTACTTTTTTCTCTCTTCAACAATAAAATAGAAAGCCTCTTTAATAGACAATTTATATTTGTAAATTAGCATAATTAATTATTGGAGTTAAATGATGGGTACTTTAAATAACAAAAATATATTATTATCTTTAATGATATTAATTTCTGTAACAAGTTTTGTTTTTGCTAGCTGTGGATCTTGCCAAGTCAAGGTAAAACATTCTACTTTAAAAAAATCAAATTCGCTATTAACTACAATACCTGAGTCTGGGGAAATAGAAGGTTTTGCTATTACGTCATGCGGTATGTGTAATTTTGCGTATAAAGGAAGTAAAGGATGTAGCTTAACCATAAAGATTGGAGATACAGTATATCCAGTTAAAGGAAGTAGTCTCCATGAACATGGTGACCCTCATTCTGAAGAAGGAATGTGTAGTGCTGTTAAGGTAGCCTATGTTTCTGGAAAAATAAAAAAGGATAAATTTTATTCTGATTCATTTACTATAGTTGAAAGCCCACAATAGTAAACTTGCTTATAAATAGTATTTTTTTTAAAACTATTATTACGTAGTCATTTAGGGGCTATAGAAGAATATCTCTGGGGAAAGTCTTTCATGGTGAATTAATGGGCATTATCATTTTCTATGTCATTTAAACTAATTACTATTTATGTAATGAGCCTCTTTTATATCTTGGCTGGAATAAAACATTTTACACATCCTGCATGGTATATGAAAATTATGCCTCCTTATTTATCCTTACACAAAGAACTCGTCTATGTAAGTGGCGCATTCGAAATTATTTTAGGCATATTGCTCTTGTTTGACAAGACAAGGTTTATAGCAGGCTGGGGATTAATATTATTATTAATAGCTGTTTTTCCTGCAAATATATATTTAGCTCAGACGAATGGTGAAGCACTAAATACATCTTCAGCAATTGCCTGGGGAAGATTACCATTTCAAGTCATTTTCATTCTAATTGCGTATTGGCATACAAAAGTTTAATTAGGAGGTAATTAAACGGATCTAGTGAATGAGCTATGCTAACTACTAGGTTGTATAAATAGCTTGAATTTGACTGGATTCAATAATTTGAGTTCCCTGAAGTTGTGTCTTGGCGCTCTGTATCATGGCAAATGCCACGGCTTTTGCTTCAATGGGTTTGTATTTATTTATGGGACCTTTAAATACAAAAGATAACCATTTGGAAATACTTTGTCCAATTTCTTCACCTAAACGCCTATTAGGCCTTTTACCCAATAACAATGAAGGTTGGAATATGTAAATTGATTTGAAATCAAGTTTGGAGATTGATGCTTCAACTTCACCTTTCACACGATTATAAAATATGGATGAATTTGAATTTGCCCCCAATGCAGTAACCAGCAGAAATTGATCTGCCCCATTTGCTCGGCAGAGTTTAGCAATTTCGACAGGATAGGTAAAGTCAACGGCTCTAAACGCTTCTTGGGAGCCAGCTATTTTGATGGTTGTACCCAAACAACAATAGACATCATTTACTTTAATTTTTGAGACTTCCTCATTCAACTGCTCAAAATTTAGTTCATGCTGAATTAATTTTGGATGTTCTACTGCAAGCGGTCGTCTCACCAATATTTCCACGTGGGAATAATACTCATCAGCTAACAAATAATCGAGACAATGGCTGCCAACTAAGCCACTACTACCTATCAATAATGCTGTTTTTCCCACGATATTTAAAATTCCTTTACAATTTATCGCATAAATTTATTGAACAAAAAGTTTATAATAAAAATATTTGAAATATTAGAGTATTTATACTAAAATATTAGAGTAATTAATCTACAAATAAAGTATTTATGAAAACTAAAAATAAAATAATTAATACTGCAATAAAGCTTTTCAATAAACAGGGTACAAATTTGGTATCAACTAATCATATCGCCAAAGCAATGGGTATAAGCCCGGGCAATTTATACTATCATTTTAGCAGTAAAAATGATATTATTAGAGCAATATCTAGACAATTCAATAGTGAACTTGTCTCCATATTTCAATTTCAATTAGATGATGTTTCAGATTTTAGTGAACGCTTTACTACCTTATTTCACAGTTTTTTTAAAGTGCAAAAATCGTATCAATTTTTATTTTTTGAAGGTGTCCGCTTAGTAAAGCATGATAAAGAATTACAGAATGGTTATAGTGAACTGAAAGGACTCATTGAAGAGAGCTATTTTAAGCTACTATCCAATTTAGTTAAAATAAAATTATTAAAAAAAGATTCCCTTCTAATTGTTGACGAATTATTGGAAAAGCAGTGGATAATTATGTGGTATTGGGCCAGTTATTCCTCCATCGAAAAAAAGGTATTTGATGATGAACGAATTAAAAAAGGTATTGTATTATCCTTATCAATTATCAAACCACAATTAACCGCAATTGGCAAAATTACCTTCGATAAAACATTGCAATTAATATGAATTAATGAAAATTAAATTATTCAAAAGGTGTATTGCATGTTAAAATATTTAAAATATTATCTTTCCACTTTATTACTTATTTCAGCAATTATAATTTGCTCAATAGGAGGAAATTCCCCCACTATTTATTTCATCTGCTTTTCTTCTATAATAATTTTAGGGGATATTTTCTTGGGGAAGGATGTATCCACTGAAAAATATTCATATCCATTTCTGATAAATCTGCCCATTTATATCAACATAGTTCCATTGGTAATTTTTCTAACCATGGTTGTCTATATATTTGGCAATCAAGGCTCCCTATTATTAGTCAATTTTTACAATAGATTTTTATTCATCGATCTTATACACATCAAAGATGGAGTTACTATATTTGATGGCATATCGCTAGTTCTATTATCAGCACTTTTTATTGGCCTAAATGGAGTTAATCCCGGGCATGAGTTAACCCACCGCAAAAAAGACAAATTGAATATGTTTTTTGGCAATTGGCTTTTGGCATTTTCTTGGGATTGTGCCTTTGCCTTAGAGCATGTATATGGTCATCATAAAAATGTTGGTTTACCTACTGATCCCGCTACCGCTAAACGGGGGGAGGGATTGTACCGTTTTATATTGTCCGCAATTATAAAGGAGCAACATGATGCTTGGCTTATTGAGTTTGATCATTTAAAGAAGAGAGGGTATACCTCATTTGGTATCCATAATAAAATGCTAATTGGATATACCCGGAGTCTGTTGATAACAATTGGAGCATATTTAATCGGTGGCATAGTGGGGATGACATTTTATCTATTATGTGCATTATTGGCCAAATCGTTTTTAGAGGTTATTAATTATACTGAGCATTATGGTTTAGTGAGAGAACCCAATATGCCAGTGTGCAAACGTCATTCATGGAATTCTAATAACATTATAAGTAGTTTACTTTTATATAATGTTACTCGGCATTCTGCTCATCATGAAAAAGCCAATTTGAAATTTTGGGAACTGGATGCATATCCTGATGCGCCCATGATGCCACAGGGGTATTTAAGCATGTTGTATTTAGCATTTTTCCTACCATTTGCCTATCGAAAGGTTATGGATAAAAAATTAGTGGACTGGGATGAAAACTATGCTACTCCAGCCGAAAGAAAAATTGCTATGGCTCAGAATTAATGGAATTTAATCAACTCCACCTGCTCCTTAAAATTAGTTTCTTTAATATTTATTATTATTAATCCATTGATAAATTATAAAATAAGAAACTGTATATAGGGAAATAATGAAATATATATTTTCTATATTGTTGTTGTTTGGACTTTCTTTTGGATTCCACGATAAAACAGAAAAGTCCTCAATGCAATATATATCAATTGGAATGTTTGATGATAAAATAGGATTAAGCCTCATAGGTTACACTTCAAATCTAAATTTGGATGAGATGAATTCTTTATTTTTTGGTGGAGGCACATCAATTATTTTTCACACAATTGGTGGAGGACTAAAACATCATTATTTTAAACAAAATGGATTTTCTGTTAATTCTGTATTTTCATTTAATAGACTATTTTTAAACAATCAACATTCGGGCACTGGAGAAATAAATACGGTGTCTACTTCACTTTCCCTAGAATATGATTTATCGAATTGGATTCAAATTAAGTTAGGGTACGTGGGAGTGGTAGATGGCGAGGAAGATAATTATGAACTCTGGGGATTTCCTTTTTTAAATTTAAACTTTAGATTTGATTAAAGTTTTTAAAAACATCTTATGGTTTACAGATTAACTATATTATTATTTATGATTGGATGTGCCTTCGGACATGATGGTTCTCACTCATTCTTAACTCCTTATATTAGTCCAGGAATACAAATTGGAATTACAGAGGATAGTAAATTGTCTTTATCTTTTCAAGTCACTATTGGCTCTGGAATAAAGATTGGTAAGCATTCTGAAGATACCTTTCCTTTATTTTTGGGCAGAACATATGGCATAAGAGCATATTATCAAAAAAACTCTCTCTCAGAAATGTATAAATATTATGATTACCAAATTTCTCTTATGTCTGTTGTAGGAGCAGGAAAAGGAAAGTTGATTGATAAAGATGGGAATGTTTCTAAAAGAACTAAGTATTGGTTGGGGGCTTTTGGATTGATGATTTATGAAAAAATATATTTTCATAACCAAGTTCAAAAACAATTTGGTATTTCGGGGGTATTGCCAGTACCTCTTCTTCTAATAATAGATAGTGGTAATAATTAGATAAATTTAAAGTATAGGTAGGTAATTTCATAAAAAAGATTTTACTATTGTTGTTTGTGGCCATGTCAATTTTTATTGTGAAAACAATATATGATGCAGGTGAATTTAAGACTATAAATGCTCATTTTGAGGGGGATTGTCAGTCCATATTTGGGGTAGATGGTGCTGAAGATATTACTATTTTGAGTAATGGAATTGCCATCATATCGTCAGATAATAGGTGGGCCACGTTGGCGGAGAGACCTATTCAAGGTCATATCTATGCCTATAATCTTAACGATGAAAAACCAACCTTGATTAACTTAACGCCCAATTTAAATTTTGATTTTCATCCCCATGGAATTTCTGTATTTGAAGCTCCCCATCAAATTTATATTTATGCAGTCAATCATAAACAAGATGCCCATACCATAGAAATGTTTACGTATTCGGAAGATAGTTTGGTTCACTATAAGACTATTAGTAATGAAAAATTGGTGAGTCCAAATGATCTCGTGGCAATCAATGAGAATCAATTCTATGTAACTAATGACCATGGGAGTCATTCGGAATTTATTAAAACGGTAGAGGATTATCTTCAACTGTCCAGCTCAAATGTATTATTCTATGATGGGGATAATTTTACAGTGGTGCTAGACGATGTTAAATATGCAAATGGCATAAATATTTCTCCTTCAAAAGAGATTGTCTATGTGGCAGAAAGCATAGGTAAGCGGTTATCGTTTTATACACGAAACTCAATTTCAAATGCACTCACTTTTAGTAAATCTGTTAACATAAATACGGGTGTTGATAATATTGAACTTGATGAAAATGGAAACTTATGGATTGGTTCTCATCCCCAAATGTTAGCCTTTACTCGCCATGCCAAAAGTAAAAATAATTTATCGCCATCTCAAGTATTACGGGTATCTATTGATTCATTGCTTAATCATAAGGTGGATGAAATATATCTAGATTCGGGTGAAATCCTATCGGGATCAAGTGTGTCCGCTGTATATAATAAACACTTATTAATTGGTGCTGTTTTTGCAGATCATTTTGAACATTGCATTTTAGATTAAGGTAGGTATGCGTAATCTTTTAATTTTTTTAGGCATTTCGGTAGTAGGTTATTTTATAATTATCATTCATAATTCTGATAATTTTATACCGAATAGTTCACAGCTATATTATAATGGTAACATTCTTACCATGGAGGATAATGTAGAATCTCCAGAAGCAGTCTATATTGAGAATGGCATCATCAAGGCTATTGGTGATAAACATACAATTGAAAAGAAAGTTAAACAAAATACAACACCGATTGATCTCAAGGGTAAAACACTTATGCCTGGATTTATTGATCCACATACCCATCCCGTAGCATCTGCATTTTTATATGGAATGATTGATTTGAGTGGATTTAAACATGACTCCAAAGAAGCAGTATGGTCTCATTTAGAAAAAAGTATTTCTCAATATAAACCCAATGAGTGGATTCTCTGTAAAGGTTTCGATCAAGTATTAGTAGATGGATTAGACCCACCGAATATAAACTATTTAGATTCTATTGCCCCAAATAATCCTATATTTATTGCGTCATTGCCTATGCATTCTTATTGGGCAAATACATTGGCCTTTCAAGCTGCAGGAATAAGTAAGCATTCACCCAACCCCAGTGAATCCAGTTTTTATGAAAAGGATTATGAGGGGAATCTCACCGGTTATATTTCTGAACAAGAAGCATTTAAACCATTCAAAGAATCCATGATTTTAGCATTGGGGAATGATATGCTGAAAGAAAATTGTGTAAAGGTATTAGATGCCTGTGCTCAAAATGGGAATACCACCATTACTGCCATGGGAATTACTACAGACGATCCCAATATTATCAGATTATATAATCATTTATCATCTGAACGGTCATCATTTTTAAATAAGTTGTTATCACAAGTTGGACTGTTGCCGAAGCGAAAACCGAGTGTACGACATTTTGTTTTTATTCGTAATGATGCATCTGAATTACTCCCACTCTCCATAAATAATGGAGATGATTTTTTCAAGATTGTGGGTGTAAAGTTTTGGTATGATGGTTCTCCATATACGGGCTCAATGTACATTGACGACCCCTATTTAGAGAGTGATTTGACCATTGATAAATTGCATTTTCCCCATTCACATTCGGGTGTGGCTTTACTGGATAAAGATGAATTTTCTGCATTAATTTCTAGCTATGATTCTCACGGGTGGCAAATTGCAACACACGCCCAAGGTGATATGGCTATTCAAGAAATTTTAGATATTTTTCAAGAAGCTGACCTCGAAATGGGTAAAGATTCTCGTCATCGCTTAGAGCATTGTTTACTCCTTGAAGAGTCATCAATTCAAAAAATGGAAAAATTGAATATCCATCCCAGTTTTCATATTAACCATCTTTATTATTATGGTGAAGCTTTAGCCGAAAATATCATTGGTGAAAAACGAGCCGCCGAAATTTTACCTGTTGGCACTGCAGAAGATCATTCTTTACGATATTCACTTCATGCTGATCAGCCCATGTTTGCAAGCAATCCACTTAGTTTGATTCATACTGCAGTAAATAGAAAGACTAGGGATGGCAAGTTAATTGGCCCACATAATAAAGTGACAGTAGAATCTGCATTAAAAGCAATGACCATTTATTCGGCATGGCAAATTAAAATGGATGATAAAATAGGTTCTATAGAAGTAGGCAAGTACGCAGATTTTGTAATTTTGGAGAAGAATCCGCTGGAGGTATTGGAAGATAAAATCAAGTATATACAAGTTATAGAAACCATTGTAAATGGAAATACAATATTTAAATTGGATACAGAATAAGTAAGATTAATCCTGATGCATCACAGAAAATTGACGATTACATTTCTACTTCTCCCGATTATGCAAAACCTATTTTTAAAAAATTGCGAGATATTGTACATGATGCCGACCCTGAAATTTTAGAGGATTGGAAGTGGGGGCCTAATTTTAATCATAACGGCATGGTCTGCGGATGCAGTGGCAATTACTTTATGGTTTGCATTATCTGGTGCAGGAAATACAGCCTTTCCAGGGATGGTGGATGGAATATTATGCTGGTTCTTTTTTCTTCCGGGGAGTTATTATTTCGGAGTTATCAAAGGGTTTGGGCTCTGGGGTCCGTGGACATTTTTTGGATTGTACTTAATTCTATTTGCCATGATTATGTATTGGAAAGTTAAGCAAGGGACATGGAAAACAATCCAAGTATAATTAACGTATAACTGCAAATTTACCGATAAATTTATCCGTATCAGTTTCAACTGAAAATAGGTATAAGCCCGGTGAGATTTCCTGATTATTCATAGTTCGCATATCCCAATCCATATCGCCAGAAGTTAAGCTATCATGATTAAGGGTGGCCACTTTTTCAGCATTTATTGTATAGATAGTTATTTTACATTTTGAAGGTAAATTGGTGAAATAAATTTTCCGTACATATTCCGTTTCATTAAAATGACTATGGGCAACATATGGATTGGGTACTACTTTCACATTTAGGGGGTTGCTTTGTGGCTGATTCCCAGGCGTAACTGTGATGAAATTTGAATCATATATGGTGGTTCCCTTGGGGGATTCGATCGAGTTGTAACCGTTGGGTCGTCCCCATTTATCTGGATTTGCAATATACGTAGTATCACTCACAAAATTTCCATTTTCAGTTTGAGTATAACTCACTTGTCGAGGTGAAATTCCCATGTCATAAGCAGTTACAGAATAGGTGTATTCAACACCATTCACTACATTTGAATCTATGAATACGAATTGGTTAAACTCATTTGTATTTGGGAGTCCAGAATTATTTCCTAAGTTTATCCATGGTGCATATGGATCTTCACCCATAATTGATTCACCCCTAAACAAATTATCTACACATCCATCATGCGTAAAGCCTTTTAAACAGTGAGTTGAATCCTCTTTTGCAGAGAGGTCATATTGAGCAATGGGTCTCCAACTATAAAAGTTGCCATTTAGGTCATAAATTTTATCTTCAATTCCACCCCACGTTTGGCCTCCATCGTCACTTCTGTAAATTCGGTAGCCTTCAAAATCAGAATATCCAGTTAATACATCTTTAGAGTAGAAAGAAGAATTATCCCACGTAAGTGTAATTTTATTTTTGGTAAATGATGAGCTTACAATGGGTGTTTTAGGAGGTGTAAAACCTTGATAATTTGAGTTATACATGAGCTGAGCAAATTCGGCATTGGTAATTAAGTCTTCTTTGTCTTCGCCAAAAATAATACTAAATGAGAAGGGAACTGTTTCACCTACTTTCAAATCAAATGGTCCACAACTCATAATAAAAATACAATCAAATCCTTCTTGCCCTTGTGAGAAAACAGGTTCATCTAATAGTCCATCTAAAGAATCAAAGTGAGGATTCAATTCAAAATCTGAATCGGTTGCAGGATTTGCGGTATGAAAAAACCATCGTTTTTCATCTTCGGAAAGGTTAGTTGTATCTCCCGCCATCATCTTATAGTGAATGGCTTCCTTATTACGAGCTTGCGGTCGCCCGGGATATCCCGCACAACAATTCATTCCACTTTCACGATCCACTACTCCCGGACGATTATACCAATCAAACCAATGCCAATCCGTCATTTTTAGAGGCTCACCTGGGTATATATCAATGACACCATCCTTATTTAAATCTACAGGATCAGTGGCCAACGGCGTATCCAAAAGTTGTGCTGCAGCAATACCGATATTTGTAGCACCATTACTATTTCCATCATAATCATATGTCATGGCAAGGCTAATTAATAAGGAGTCACCATCATGATAAACCTTATCCCAATAGTATTCCATGAAATCATCGGTGTTTGACCACACACCATAATTTTGCAAATAATCAGCCCATACAATTATGGAGTCAAAATAGAATCCCAAGAATATCTTTTCGTAGTCGAAGCCTTTGCCCCCATTAAGCCGAGTTCCATCTGGCATAACCATTCCTTGGTGATATTGTCCATCTTCATCGATCCAAGAACCACTTTCATTTCGAATATTCACAGTGACAAACATGATATCTTCAGCATACGCCACACCATAAGAATGGGCTTCAGCCATAACTTTCAGACCCAATGGATACCCACGTTGTTGATATTCATTGTCACTAATGAGATTCCCTCGATGGGCCCATCGGTCATCAAACTCTAAATAAACATCATTATCAGAAATAAACCTGCCGGGACTTTCCTTCCAACAGTCCTTATCTTTTCGGGTTCCATTACAGTTTTCAATATTTTCTTCAGCCCATTTTTCCGGTTGATTTCCATAATATTCTTTTGCGTACCACCCAGGCCAGAATGGTTCATAATTCCCTTTTTCGGGATTATATTTTTTTGGCCATGACTCAGTGTATTTACTATGGGCAAGTATAGGATAGGAGTCATTTGCGTCTGTATAAATTGTATTTCCAAAAATATCGCCAGCTGAAAGCTGAGAGTTATGTGTATTTTCTCGGGATTTTGTAACGGGTTGCCAGTCGGTATTAGTGGGGAAACCTTCTGAAAACCAACTTTCAGAAACAGAATATCCATAAAATACATATTCATCATCTTCGGTCCATTCTTCTTGATCATCACCATAATCAAACCAGTCAAATTCACTAAGTCGCTCAATTAATTGGGGGCGTTTCCCCCATGGATAAACGAGTCCAGCTTTTGAAAGCGTTAAATTGGGGTCATTAAATTCCGTATCTAAATATAAATATACTTCTTCAGTTTCATGATTGATTTGGTAAAGGCAGTCTTTGAATGAAGTAAACATTTCATCATCTATATTTGTAGTCTTTGTACAGAGTTCACCATTATCATTTTCAATATTGAAGGCCATCCCCACAAATTTACCATCTACATTTTCAAACCATTCTTCATACCCATCAGACGATACCCAATATTTCTTATCTATTCCATCTGAATTAATCTGTGTGGATTCCCAATTAAATTCTGCTGAAAATACATGGCCTGGAACTCCTGCCATAAATCCGATATGGGGTAAATATGCATAATCTCCCCATAATCCTGCAGGGAAGGATGTCCAATCAATAAAATTGCCATAGTTTAAAATTGAACTTTTAATTTTTCCATCAAGAAGGTACCCTTTTGCCCGATCATTCATTGGGTTTCCAGGGGGAGGATTGTCTCCGATCTTTCCTAAAATAGAAGAAGGATAGTCATAATGGTCCATCTGAATTTCAGAAGGGAGCTTCCGTGGAAGTAAAACCGTTAACATTAATATTGAAATTATAAATTTTATTCGCATAAATAGAAATATAGAAAATTAGTAAATTTCCAAGGGAGAAATTATTGAAGTTTTTAAACAATAAGAGACGATTAATTCTATTTATACTCATTGGCATTATAAGTGCTACAAGTAATATAAAGACGAATAAAAATAACGAAATGGAAGTACTTTTTGTATATAATGCAAAAAGTGGACTTTTTAATGCTCTAACAGATTATGTGCATCGACAAATTTCCCCATCAACCTATTCTTGTAATTTGTGTTTAATTACGTATGATAATTGGGACAGGAATCAACAATGGGCAAATTATATTGAGAGTCTTCCCATATCGGTAAATTTTACTTATGCTGATGTATTAACGCAGTATCAGAAACGTGGTGAGAAGGTTAAACTCCCCATAGCATTGTTAAAAAAGGGTAAAGCTGAATCTACTTTTATGACAGTTGAAGAAATTAATAGTTGTAATGATGATGAAGCTCTAATTATGATGTTTGATGAAAAGCTTAAAAATTTAGGAATTATTGAATGAATATATTATTCACGCGACTATTTAGACTATTGTGGTTATTGTTTTTTATTCTACTAATTTTTTTAGATAGAGATATTTTTGCGGTTAAAGTGGGATTAATATCATTTGTGTTAGTGCTAACAGCTATAACTATATTAAGAGCATTAGAATCTAAGAAAGAATGGGGTGTAATTGTAGATGATTTAGACGAGGACGAGAAAGAACTATTTAGTCATAAATTATAGTAAAATTCGCGTTACAAGATGTTTCAATAATTTACAAGTCCCACCTCTGAATTATTGTAAATTATATGGATAGAAATAACGCACTTTGAATTGAAAGGAAGCTTCGTGAGAAAAGTATTTATTTATATTATTTTAGTATTATGTATTAGCATGAATTTTGCAGGTACACCAAAAACATCAAAAAGTACGTTTCTTTTTTGCTTGAAGAAAGAAGTCTCTCCATTACAAATTGAAAGTAAAGATGGGCGTGTTAGTGTTGATATCCAACAGCTCAACAATTTTTTTGACACAAATGGTATTAACATGATTGAACCATGGCTTCCTGGTGCAACTGAAATGGATTATAATGGTGATGTATATTTAAATAGAATATACAGAATATATATTGAAGAGTCTCATCGCAGTGAACTAAGCACTATTGTAGAAAAAATTGCTAAATTTCAATTTATTGAATATTCTGAAAATGAATATATTAGGAAACCATTTTATATACCTAATGATACAAATCTTGATAATCAATGTAGTATCAATGCAGTTGGAGCTGATAAGGCATGGGATTATTGGAATATTCCTGCTGGGATAATGCCTGGTGATAGAGAAGTGATACTAGCTTCAGTTGATACGGGGGTTGATTATACTCATCCAGATCTTTGGAAGAATATTTGGATAAACCAAGGTGAAATCCCTTCTTGGATGTTAGAGGATAATAATCTAGATAGTAATAATAATGGAAAAATTACACCAGAGGAAGTTGTTGATTATTTAATCCAGAATACAGGTGATATCAATGATGATGGTGAAATTAATCTTCGAGATTTTATATCTGATGGCTCACCATTCGTAAATGGTTTTGATGATGATGGTAATGGATATACTGATGATTTCATAGGTTGGGACCCTTCAGGCACATATGGTCAAGATGATAATGATCCCTATCCAAGAGAGGATGCCTCTTCAAATGGAGGTTGGGCTCATGGTACTCATGTCGCTGGAGTTTTAGCCGCGACTACGGATAACAATTTAGGTATGGCATCGACAGCATTTAATGCAAGTATTATGTCAGTTAAAGTCTCTCGTTCTAGTCAAAGTACAGACCCTGGAATAAATGATGGGTATTCAGGAATTCTATACGCAGCAAAAGCGGGTTACTATGCAGGTACCTTTACTATCATTAATAATAGTTGGGGTGGCGGAGGATATAGTAGCTCTGAAAATAATACTATTAATACTGCATATAACACATATGGTGCAATTATTTTAGCGGCAGCAGGAAATGATGATGAGAATGCTTCACACTATCCAGCATCATATACTAATTGTATATCAGTTGCGGCAATAGGTTGTAGCGGCTCTTGGGGTGGTTGGGCAACATATCATAATTCAGTTGAGTTCTCAGCTCCGGGTGAATCAATTTATAGTACGATAATTGGCTCAGGTTATGAATCATGGGATGGGTCATCTATGGCATCACCTAATGCTGCAAGCTGTTTTGGATTAATGAAAGCTTTCTATCCAGATTGGACAAATGAAGAGTTACGGGAACGTATGCAACAAACGGCTGATCCTATTATTTATGAAATTAATGATAATCCAGAGTATGCTGGTAATTTGGGTTATGGCATGATAGATGTGCATAAAGCAATTGGATCATTAACATTTCCCAATCTGTCTGTTGATACATTATTATTTAATGAATTGAGTGGTGATTTTGATGGTGTAGTCAATCCAGGTGAGTCTGCATCCCTTGATATTTATCTCCAAAATGAGGCGGGTTGGCAAACTGCATTATCACTTGAATCAACTATTGTGTGTGATGATGAATCAATTTCAGTCTTAAGTAACAATTCTGATTATTCTAATATTGAATCTGGAGCGATCGTTTCTAATTCAAGTGAACTTTCATTATCAATTTCATCAGAGATTGAAGTTGGAAATAAATCATGTCAATTGAATATTTCTGGACTAGGACAAGATAATATTGCGTACAATACATCATTATCAATTGACTTCCAAATTTCTCTCCACCAATCAGGTTTCCCTATTAGTATGGGAAGCCAACTCAAGCCATCTCCAGTTGTAGTTGATTTTGACAATGATGGTTCATTAGATGTACTCATAGGTGACTATGCAGGATTGGTACACCGATATAACAGCGATGGTAGTGAAGTTTCCGATGCTACATTCCCTTATGATACAGGGAATCAAATCTG
>Ga0209657_1000924_pt1 | contig 18376 bp, 18 predicted proteins | sample SaaInlV_100m_DNA_FD_184650 | JGI IMG/M metagenome (GOLD analysis project Ga0209657, IMG submission 184650) | Marine microbial communities from expanding oxygen minimum zones in the Saanich Inlet - SI037_S3LV_100m_DNA (SPAdes) (version 2) | ecosystem: Environmental > Aquatic > Marine > Intertidal... | reverse complement strand
TAGAAGGACATGGTATGAGCGAACTTAGTGCATATCATTTAAGAAGATGGTCCCTTTTAATACGATTAAGAGATGGGTTTACTTGTTATGTTTGTGGAAAAGAATGTAAGAAGTCGGCTCAAGCTCATCATATTTATCCTAAGGCAATTTATCCAGAAAAAGCATTTGATCTTTATAATGGCATTACTGTTTGCGGAGATCATCACCAAGCAGTAGTTCATGCGCAATGGACTTCTTGGAGAAAATGGACTTGCATGTTTAAACGATGGGTAAGGCGAAAAGTAAACAAAGAATTTAATTCTGAACACCAACACAAAGTTGAAAGAAAAAGAGGCTAAAGTTTTTAGTCTTTTAATGAAGACATGAAAACTCATAAGATTAAGAATGAAAAAATATTTGTTTGGTTCTATAAAAGCAAATGGAAGGATAAAGAAGTTGTTCCCACTGACTGATGACGAGAGACAAGAGATACAATACTACAGGGATTACAAATCTCTCAGTTATCGTAATCAACTAATTTTTTATATTTAGCTTGACATTACGGTTTAGAATGCTATATTAGTTCGTCTTATAAAAATATAAGGATTGCAATGAAAGACGAATTTAAATCAGTATTTGAAAAGGAAGAAATTATGTTTGATGTAATTTTGGAAGAACAAACCCCTTTGGTCCAAGAGATCGAAAATCCTAAAGAGTGGATAGAAAGCAATAAAAAATTGATCAATTCTTTTCTAGAGTATGCTAAAACCAAAACCAATGCGATTGGATTGGCAGCAAATCAAATTTCTAAGGGCGGTGAACGCTTTATGGAACGAATGTTCTGTTCTAGAGCCAAAGGGGATAGTGATGGTCCTTGGAAGGTTTATATTAATCCTAAAATTGTAAAGATATATGGAGAACTTCAACCTAGATCTGAAGGGTGTTTGACTTGGCCTAAGAAAAAGGTTCTGGCTCAACGATATCTTCGCATTGATGTAGAGTGGTATACCCCACATGGAGTAAAGAAAGAAGCAGAATTAAAAGGTTGGGAAGCACAAGTTTGGCAGCATGAGCAAGACCACCTAGATGGAGTTGAGGAAGAAATTGCTTCTTTTGACCACTTAACTGTTCGTTCAAATAAAATTGGTAGAAACGAACCTTGTCCATGTGGCAAGATGAAAGATGGCAAGCCAGTTAAATATAAGAGATGTTGTGCAGGAAGACGATGAATATATCTATTGTTGTCGCTCATAGTGAAAAAGGTAATGTCATTGGAAAAGATGGAAATATTCCATGGAAAATCCCTAGTGACTTAAGTAACTTTAGTAAAATTACTTCTGGTGAAACGGTAATTATGGGAAGGAAAACATATGAATCTATTCCTGACAAGTACCGACCATTGCCCAATCGAAGAAATATCGTTCTTACCACTAATGAAAATTGGAAGGATGATGACGTTAAGGTCGCCAATAATGTGCAAGGAGCTATTAATCTTCTTGATGAGACAGAAGAGTCTTATGTGATTGGAGGAGAAGAGATTTATCGTCTATTTTTGCCTTTTTCGAAACTTCTTTACGTTTCTTATGTCGAGGTGGAGACAGATGGCGATGCATTTTTCCCCTCAATTGATGCGTCAAATTATAAAGAATTATTCTCCCATAGATTTAACAATGAGAAGGATGAATATCCTTACACGTTAAAAGTTCTTGAAAGCGTGAACTTCTCTTTTAAATTTGATATAAACGATTTGAAAAACAAGCTAAATATTACTTAATATAATTAAGTAAAAATTGATATAATCAATTTGACTTTCTAAGAACTACAAGCATATTAAACTAACTAAATTACTAAAGTAACAGGAGACTGAAAAATGACTAGTATTCGTGATGAAGTAACAAAATCTGTCAATGATTTGACAAAGAACCGTAGGCTATTTACCGCTTACGATGTAACCCAAATTGTTCGCTATCAGCTTGATGGTGAACGTGTATCCCATAAAGATGTCAAGAAAGAAGTTCACGCTCTTTTTGATAATGACGAAATGGGAATTTATGAAAGAACTCAGGCAAATGTTGGAACCAAGGTTTCTCCATTCGTTTATCACCTAACGCATCAAGTTCCTAGTACGGACTATGACAAGGATTGGGTGGGAGAAATGATCAAGTCTGCATCTGATATTAATCCTCTTGATGGAACTAGTACTTATGATGGGTTGGATTTTGTAGCAAGTTCGAATTCTGCATCTAAGGTGGTTAAGGGATCTAGAGTGAGTACTCCAACTGTATCTTTTACACCTGGAACAGTTAGTCAGGATTCAAGCACCTATGACATGGACACAGGTTTTGATATTAAGACTGTAACGAATGAAAGACGTTTGAATATCCCTTCTACATTGCTAAGTGGTTTTGTACATGCTTATGTATTTGAATGCAATGTGTCTGTTGGTGGACAAGATCAAAAGGGTTTGAAAATTGTCCCCAACGTTGTAGGCTCTACTGGCAAAAAGTATTATGTCTTTTCTACACGCCTTCGTGTATCGGAGAAGCATTTGAAAAAGATTAGTAATGATTCTACTTTTAGAGTCAAGAGAGTTAACGACGAAATCTTGATTACGGCTAACTAATTCAAATGGCTATGGACCCCGTACCATTATCACAAGTGTTCTCTTTGTCCGCAGAGAGAACACTTGGTTTCAAAGCCACTGATTGGCTTTCGCAATTAGACAACTCAACTATTGAGAGGATTATTGAATCAGGAGAGCAATTTATGACACTAGGGGATGATGACGATGCCCCTTTTGAATGTCTGGATTATTTAACATTAGCCTACATGATAGGAGAATTTGAAACAAATGAGGACAGTGAGAACTTTAGCGAACAAACTAAAGAGAACTGTTTGGTTGGTTTGTCAATTTTTGCTCATTGTGAGAACCTAAGAAAACTAGGTCTTGTTCAATTTGTTGGAGAGGGTACGATCTCTACATTTAAGGACGGTGAAACAAATATTGAGTTGACTGAAGATGGAAGGGCAGTTGGAGGATCGATAAAGACAATGTTGGATCTTTCAAAGGCAATTGATAGTGACTAAAATACTAAAAACTAAAAGAAAAACTAAAAGAAAGGCTAGAGTATGAAAACAGCAGCAGTAGAAAGAGACCTGGAGCGTTCAGGCAATTTTCAACAAAACGCATTTACAATTAATGCAAGTGTAAAGGCATTTAAGATTTTGTCAGATGGTTTGTATTCAGACAAGATCACGGCCATTATTAGGGAGTTAAGTTGTAATGCTTATGATTCTCACATTGAAGCAGGTAACGTAGATACACAGTTTGACGTTCATTTGCCAACTAGATTTGCTCCAGAGTTTTATGTTCGCGATTATGGAACAGGCTTGAGCAAAGACGATATTGAGAACATTTACACAACGTATTTCGAATCCACAAAAACAAATAGTAATGATGCTATTGGGTGTTTGGGGCTGGGTTCAAAAAGTCCGTTCTCGTATGTTGACCTGTTCACTGTTACCAGTTATTTTAATGGAATGCAATATGTTTATTCTGCATTTATTTGTGAGACAGGGACTCCGTCTATCGCTCTTATGGCAGAAACAGAAACACAAGAACCAAATGGGTTAAAGGTTCAATTTGCTGTAAAGAACATGGACATGAATGATTTCTGTTACAAGGCGAAAAAGATCTTCTTCTATTTTGACAAAGCTCCAAATTTCATTGGTCACAAGCCTAGCATTTCAACTCGTTCTTACATTGTCAAGAATGAAAAATGGGGGCTCACTGAAAACCGTGTAGGGGGCGTTTTTGCTCTAATGGGAAATGTAGCTTATCCAGTTACGTTGTCTAAAGTTGATTTTACCTTGCAAGAAAGAACTATCTTGACTAGTTTTCCCATTGATATGTTTTTTGCTATTGGTGACTTGGAAGTTAATGCTAGTCGCGAAGGTCTATCATACGACAAACGAACTACAAGTGCAATTGTAGGCTTAGTAAGAGAGATTATCAAACAAGAAAAAGAGCGTGTCGAAAAAGAATTAGAGAAGCAAGATTGCTATTGGGACGCAGTTTGTTGGTTTAAGAAAGAGAAGGCCACAAATCAAGTTGTTAATTTGCTTTTCTTTAACAGTAGAACATCCTTGGAGTACAAAGGTCGAAAAATAAAAGATCTTTTCACATTAAATAGAAAAGACTACTCTGAAGGAGAAGGCGTAGACAGAGTGGACAAATTGAATCTGTATCGCTTAACTCCTAAAGATCGCTGGAGTCAAGCCAAAAGTGCAAATATTTGCACTTTAGGAAATCCTGAAATGATTTGGAAAATTCTAATTGGTGGTAGAAACAAATTCTTTATCAATGATTGCAAGAATCGACATATGGTTCGAGCTAAGCAATATTTTGCCGAACATAAAGATGAGATTGATACAATTTACTTAATTAAGAGTGAAGATGAAAAACTTATTAATTTGTTGATTGAAGATCTTGGAATTAAAAAAGAGATTGTAACCAAGCTTAGTGATATTGAACCAATAAAGGTTGCTCGAAAGAAAAAAGGTAATAGCGCTATTGGCCATTTAGTTGAAATGAACTATGATGCTGGAACATTTTCAGAAAGTGCTGAACATTGGAGTACAATCGAAGAAAAAGATGATTTCGATATTGATGAAGGCGGGTTTTATGTTGTTATCAATCGTTGGAAAACAGTGCATAATGACATTGAACGTTCTCCAACAGAATTCCTGTCGCCACTTAATAATCTTTTTCAAGCGATTGTTCCTATTGGCAAAGATGGAACGCGACCAAATGTTTATGGGATAAAGAAAGCAAAAGCTGATTTGCTTGAAGGTAAAAAGAAGTGGATTAATTGGATCGATTATGTCCAAGATGTAATCAGAAAGCATGCTCTATCTCCAAATGTAAATAAAGAATTGCAAAGAGCTTGCAATTCACAGTATTTTCACTATGGTACTTTGGGAAGTCTATTCAAAAATATTCAATATTATGATGTTTTCAAAGACCCCAATGGAAAGTTGGCAAACAGTAAGTGGATGAAAGATTGCGAATGTCCAGTTATAAATGAATTAGCTGAACGATATGATTTAGACAAACAGTCTAAAGGCGCAGTTTCTGATACTCTCAGGAGTTTGTTAGACTTTATTAATGAGGGACTATCCACTTTAACCAAAACTGAAAGAGATGGTTTGAATGAGTATAAAAAGCGACACGATATTCTCATTAAAAAATTTAAAAAAGAGTATCTTCTTTTAGAAGATTCTTACATCTTTTACAAAAATGTCTCTGGCATTTCGCATGTTCTACGCTATATTAATGCTATGAACAAGTCTTCTTAAATTGCAATAAAGCTATTGCATCAAAAAATGAACCCTCTTAAAGGAGAGAACACATGAACAAAGCCCCGTATATTATTGACAGAACTTCAGGATCAATCGCGATTTATGTAGAAGGAGTTCCGTACTCTGTTGGAAAGGATCATTGCAATTATAAAAAAGTTTTGGACAAACTTCGCAATGATGATCACGAGGATTTAGAAGCGTTGCTAGATATCCCATCTGCAATTGCTAATGCATCAGAAGGAAAAATCGTTGTTGATGACGGCATGATTTTTTATAACGGTGAAGAAATTCACAATACCATTGTAGATCGAATCTTGGAGTTCATTGACGAAGGGTTTCCATTCGAGCCTCTCGCATTGTTCTTGGAGAATCTTCTAAAGAACCCTAATGAAGACACTATTAAGGAATGTTACGAGTTCTTGGAAACTGGAAAGTTGCCAATTACTGAAGATGGATGTTTCTTGGCTTACAAGAAAGTAGACGAGAATTTTAAGTCGCATCATGCATCTCCTGATGGCACACATTTAGACCATTCTATTGGCGCAGAGGTCGAAATGGATCGCGATGAAGTTGACACAAATCGCGACAACACTTGTTCCAAAGGTCTTCATTTTTGCTCTTTGAGCTATTTGAGTCATTTTGGTTATGAAGATTCTAGAACGGTCGTTGTCAAGGTTAATCCTCGCGATGTTTGTGCTATTCCAAGCGATTACAATAACGCCAAGGGTCGTACATCTTACTATGAAGTAGTTGCAGAGTATGACGCAGAGAATCGCAATAGTGAGGAAGCGTTTGAAGATGCTTATGTCGATACGACAGAAGGTGTTCGCGATGCAATGACTCATGTTCGCGAAGAACAGACTGTTGAAGTGGATGCTTCAGATGACTCTTGGGGTGTAAAGCCTAATGGACATCGCTACAACAACAATCGTATTAATGGACGCTTCGCAAAGCGTAGTTAATTAATAAAGGTAGGTGGATTTCGGTCCACCTACCTTTTGACCCTATAAGGACATTAAAATGAAAGCTCTACTGGTATATAAGAAAAGTACTTACGATTTTTATGTTGTGGACAACGAGGGGTTAAATCTGTCTAGTAGTGATATTGCGAATCTTAAGGAATCTCATGATGCAAATGAAGTATCAATTAGGGCAGTCGAAAGCGCTCTAAATCAATTAGACATTGAGTATGAAAAAACTTATCGAGCAACAGGATGGGACTTAAGCACATTTGCTCCAGACTTAGTAATCGCAGTTGGTGGAGATGGGACTTTTATTGAAGCTTCTAGGATCATTAATGATAGCACTAGAATCTTAGGTGTTAATTCAGATCCCTCTAAAAGCTATGGGAACTATTGTAAGTCCAATAGAGGAAACATATTAGAAGCGTTGCAGGCAATACAGAAAGGTGAGGAACAGATTATTTCGATGCCTAGACTTAGGTTTTGGCTAAATGAAAAGGAATATGACTTTCCTGCTATGAACGACTTGTTGATACATCACGCCTGCCCAGCAGGATTAACAAGATATAAGGTTTCCACTTCTGGTTCTATGCCTTTGGTTTCAAAAGAGGAATTTGAAGAGCACTTTTGCTCTGGAATTTGGATCTCATCTCCAAGTGGAACAACTGGTGCTACTTCTTCCTTTAATGGTCCAGAAATAAATTTAGAAGTGCCGTTTTTAATTAAAGAGTTTGCATTTCAGTCTTATGGTTTAAATAAAAGGGAAAAGTCTGATTATAAGCTAGAAAGAGGTGTTGCAGGATACATGAAATTTATTTCAAAAATGCGTGAAGGAAAGATTTATGTAGATGGTCAGCATGTAGAGATCGATTTTCCATATAATAGTGAGTTGAGAATTTCGTCAGGATATGTACTGCGAGTCGTAAGTGGGTTTTAATCAATAATGATAACTGAAGAGCTACAACTATTATCTGATGAGATGAACACTAAGTTCGTCTTCAAGATTGATGATTATGGGAATATGGTGGATTTAACCATTTCTGAATCAGAAGATGGGATCTCAATACCCAGATTTGCATTATTAGTGGATGAATATAGTACTGATGAGAAATACGTTTTGTCTGTGCTAGAATCTCCTTTAACGATCTACTTTGGATCTAATATTTGTGAGACAACCAAAGTATTTGTCTCGTCTAATATTGAAGAAATATTTGAGCATATTAAAAGTGAAGTAATTTTAAATAGAGGTATATAATGGGTGCGCGTTGGACTGAACAAGAAGAAGTAGACTTATGTGATTATGTAAATGAGAATTACTTGTCGTTTGAAAAAACTGTTGAGTGGAGTCTTGTTTCTAGTAATATGACGACTCTTGGATACAATAGAACTTCTGAATCCTGTCGAAAGAGATATAGACAATTGGAGAAAGAGAGTGTTAAAGAATCAGAGGAAATTGAGAAAACGGTTTATAATCTATTGAGTGGACATATAAACTTTGTGCAATCAATGAGGAAAGAGGATTGGCAGATTAATGCGTCTCCCATTAATGAGTCTTCTCCAATTAAAGACAACCCATACTTAATCAAAGAACTTCCAAAAGTGGAAAAGTCAGATATAAAGAGCGGTAAGTGTAAGTGTGGAAGGTTTGACTCTTGTCAATGCCAAGCCTCAAACGAAGAGTGCAGCGGAGGGTGTGAAGGATGTGGAGCAGATGATACTTCTTATGTAGAAGAGAATTCCATGGCGATTCGTCTTGTCGTTATGTCATTAGTATTAATTATTATTATAGGATGCGCAAAGTATTTTTTAGGGGGTTAATATGCAACTAAGCATTAGTCAAGTAGTTGATTTAAGTGTTAATGGTTTTGTCGATGTAGTTGTAGACGAGGATATACCAAATATAAATGAAGCAATTTACACAGAATATAAAGTGTTTGGATTGGTTAAAAAGTTTATTATAATTGACAAAGTATTGTATGTCCGTATCTCTACAGTTGATTTAGAAATGAAGCAAATGTGGATGGATTATGTCAGATTGATAAATTCATACAATAAATCTAAAGGTACGGATTTAATTCACAGAAGATTAAACGAATTATCTAATAATAGACAGTGGGGCGACATCGACCTACTAATAGGATTAATAGACGCTGAGAAAGATGCAATTAACATCATTGCCGCATTTCTTATAGAAACCTTCTCCAATGAGGCGGAAGAGAACCTAAGAACAGTATATGAATTCTTTAATAAAGTCTATCATAGGCTAATGTCCAATCGAGAAGAATGGTTTTAATTGACTTGATTTGTTCGAAAATGAGACTATAGTATGTCTTCTGAACTAAACTTTTAAATGGACTTTGTTATGAAATATGATTGGGACGATTGGGATTTTGATTTTAATGATGGGCGTGGTCATATACACGTAAGCAAACTTACTGAAGAAGAGGCAAAAAATGCCCTTTGCCACATATTGTCATATTATCTAGAAATGGAAGATATAAGAAATTCCATGGTCGAACTTCAAGATTCCATGGTCGAACTTCAAGATTCCATAACAGAAGCACATAAGAAATATAAATAATGAAATGGAAATAATGAATTTTACTAGATATACATCAATTGACAATAGTCATAGAAAACTTACTGTTAATTACTATTATGCTAATGGTTATGCTAATGGGGATTGGGTAGTTACCACTAAAATTCATGGAAGCAACTTCTCTATTTTCTTGTCTAAAGATGGAGAAAAATTCTCTAGACGAGAAGGGTGGCTAGAAGAAGACGAAAAATTTTATGGATACAAAAGAGCTATTGATAGGCACTTTGATAAAATTCGTAAAGTAAGAGATCTGACTCTAGAACACTTTAGTCTTAACGAAGATGCCAATGTACAGTTGTATGGTGAGATATTCGGTGGAAATTATCCACATCCTGACGTAAAACAGGTGAATGAAGTTAGTCAGGTACAGGACAAGGTTTACTATTGCACTGATATTGAATTTTACCCATTCGACATTTACGTGGATAATGATGGCAAAAGATTTCCAGTTGATCATGACGTTTTTGAGGGAATTGTTGTAAAGGCAGGATTTACAGTTTATAGTAAGGCTATTTTTACAGGATCACTAAAGGAATGTTTGGCGTATTCAAATGAATATCCTGATCCTACATATAAGAACTATGACCTTCCAGAACTAGAAGATAATATTTGTGAGGGGAACGTATTAAAGCCTGTAAAGGCTGCTTGCGAACCGTCAGGCTCAAGAGTGATCCTTAAAAGCAAGAATGATAGATTCACAGAAAGAGATTCTAAGAAGAAAAAGACTAAAGTGCCTATTGAAGTCTCAGAAGAGGCACAAGAGTTGGTTAATACTGCAAACGAATACATTACAGAGAATCGTTTGAGGAATGTTGTGTCTCATCTTGGCGATGTTACTCAAAAACAGTTTGGAGTGATTCTTAAGGCTTTCTCCCTAGACGTTAGGGAAGATATGATCAAAGATGATCCAAACATTTTTGAATTATCTAATCCAAAAGAGGTTTCTATTGTCAATAAGGTGATTAACAAGAGTTGCACAAACTTAATTGGCAAGAATTTTCAGAACATTGTTGACAAAACTTTTTAAGAAAAGGATTATATTTATGAGAAAAATAGCTAAGATAAAGGATATTCCTCTAGGGACAATCACCTTCTTCAGAGTTCAGGGCAAGGATTTTTGGGTGCGTTTCATAGTAAGCAATATCATAAAAAATGAAGACCGAATTATACTGTCTCGACTAGACAGCGTTAACAGCTGTAACTTTTCACAATTTCAAGAAGCGTTAGCAGATGGTAGAGTTTTCGAACATAACAGCGGAGTAACGAGATTCCCTTTTAAGCAGTAAGTACATTAATAAGTTCTTTGATGCATTCTTCAACTGTTGAGTTCTCTGTGTCTAAAACTAAGTCTGGAGATTCTGGAGGATTGTATGGGGCAGTTAATCCTGTAAACATTGGTATCTCTCCAGACTTGGCTTTTTTCCACATTCCTTTAACATCTCTTTCTGAGCACTTTTCAGCAGAGCATTTAATAAAAACTGTAAAAACATTATCTATATTTTTTAACGCACATTCTCTCAACTCTTCTGTTGGAGACACAAAGGAACAAACAACATTTAACCCTTTATCATTAAATAAACTAGCAAGATGACCTACTCTTCTCAAGTTCTCAGCACGATCTTCAGGAGTAAATGACAAATCTTCATTTAATTTAGATCTTAAGTCGTCGCCATCTAAGTTAACAAACTTAATACCTCGATTAAGTGATCTGTCTTCATTTAAGGCTTCAATTAAACGTTTGGCAATGGTTGTTTTTCCAGAGCAAGGAAGACCAGTTAGCCAAATAGTGAAAAATGGATTTTCAGATTCTTTTTTCATAATTTAATCTTCAATGATCCTCTTGCGAGTACAGACATTAGGAAGAACCTAAGTCCGTTGTAACATAATGGTATTTATTACTTAATGAATCGTGAATAATCCTCTTGACAATATGAACTTTTGCAGTATATTAATGGCAATAGATTAAAAAATATTTTAGGGGAATAATGTATTTAGCTCATTCAAAAGATGACGATTTAGGAGTATCATGTCAAACATATTCTGATCACATTCATGGGGTCTTATCAGAGGCTCACAAAAGGATAAATTATATTAGAGGTATTGATAATAAAATCTTCGATGTAGTGGAGAAGGTAGTATTGTTGGCCGCAGAGTATCATGATTTAGGTAAATTAGATGATCAAGCGCAACAGATTCTATCTGGCAAAGAACAAGGAAGAATGATTAATCATGTTCAAGCAGGCACTACTTATTTATTAAAAATGTATGATAAAGAAGGTTTGATTGAATATCTACTTGCAGCTTATATTGTGCATGCTCATCATATAGGTTTTGAAAGTCGCCAAGAGGTAATTGAGGTTAAAAGTGGAAAAAGCTTTTTCGACCTTCCCTCATTTCTCCCCAAAAAAAGTTTTAATGATTATAGATCAGTTAACGTATTTGGCTTTGACATTGACATTCCAGTTAAAGAGTGGGTAGACAATAATTTGTCAGTCTATTTAGATCGACATAATAGCTCTGTAAAAACGCAAAAGAGTCTACCTAAAGTTGACCAAAAAGTAGCAAAGTCTTTTTTAAATAAGTATTTCCACATGAAGGTATTGTTGAGCATTCTTTGTGATTCTGATCATTCTGACACTTGTAAAAATTATAAAGGGTTAAGCCCAGAAAGTTTTAGTGACCGTTTAAGTCCAAAAGAGCGAATGGAAAAACTGCAAAGTGTTGTTGCATCTAAACAAAAAGAAGGACTAACTGGCCAAGAGTTAAAAAGGCAAAATGTTAGAAATCGAGTATTTAATTCTTGTTCTACTCCTCAGGGAAAAGAAAGTTTTATATCTTTAGTTAATGGCCTTGTAGGTAGTGGAAAAACATATGGGCTAATGCATAAGGCTTTATCAACAGCTAATGAGTATGGATTAAAAAATATTTATTGTGTCTTGCCATATATAGCTCTTATTGAGCAATCATATGAAGAGTATGCAAAAGCCATAAGTTTAAATGAAAAGGATAAAAAATGGAATATAAATCCTGTACATTCGATGGCAGATTATAGTTCAGCTTATGCAAGGATTTTTGCAAAAACTTTTTTCTCACCTATAAGCTTAACGACTAGTGTTAACTTTTTTGAGACCATATTGGCGAATAATACTGGAAGGATTTCAAACATTTATCGTTTTACGAATTCAGTGATATGTATAGATGAATATCATGCCATTGTAGAGCACCAAGAGTGGGGTTTGTTGGGAGATATAATCTCACAAATGAAAGATTTTAATTGTCGTTTTATTCTAAGTTCTGGAACATCACCTAGTTATTGGGATATGTCATTCTGCTCCCTAAAAGAGAAACATATTGAATATGCGATATGTGACGAATTATATGAAGAGATGTTAGAGATAGAAAAAGGAAGAATGAAAAATAAAATTTTATTTTCCAAGCAATATTTATATTCAGATTTAGTAATGGCAGCGAGTATGAAATCTGGAAGTTTATTTATGATATTTAATACTAAAAAGAGAGCAGCTAGATTTTTTAAGATTTTACAAGGAAAGGACTCTCGACCATGTTTTCTAAGAACCTCTGCGTTAACAGTTGGTGATAGAGAAAAGCAAATGATTCAGGTAAAAGAAAAATTAAATAATAATGAAGATGTGATATTAATTGGAACTCAAGGGTCGGATATTGGCTTAGATCTTTCTTTTGATCACGCTTTTAAAGAGTTGTCAGATTTTAATAGTATTGGACAAACAAAAGGCAGAGTAAATAGAGGATGTGAAAAAGAAGGCTGTTCTATAACTGTTTTTGAGTTATCAGATTATCCTCATGGAGATGAAGAAAGAGTATATAACAATATTGGTAATGAGCACAAAATAAATGTGTTAAAAAACAACAAAATTTATCATGACTTTTGCCCTTCAAATTGTACTGATGTTGTTCAGTCAGAGATAGACTCATCCGATCCAAAGAAAATTAGTAAAGCAATGATGGCAAAAAAAAGGTATCTGAATCTGGACTTTAGGTGGTTTGAAGACAATTACAGTATAATTTCTTCTGCGGCTGTTAGGGTATTGGTTGATAAAGATATTTATGCACGACTAAAGAATGAGGAGAGTGTACCTTTTAACGAGATACAAAGAAAATCTGTTCAGATGTATTTGTCAGAGAAGTTAATAAAACTGCTTGACAAATCGTTAGTTAAGGTTAAGTTATATGATGACGATGAGTTGTATTGCTGGTTAGGCGAATATGATCCTGATAATTATGGATTGATGTACGCTATTGATCCAGGCTATCCATATCCAATAAATGATATAATTATTTAAATTAATAAAAATAAGGAATAACAATGCGTAAGAATGACGATTTTCCAATTAGTGATACCTTTAGTAGAGGTGCTTCTGTAAAAGCCACATGCAATAAAAGCATTAAAGATCTTTTTGAAAAAATGACAGATATGGAGGAGATAGTTGCTCCTCTAATTCTTTCGATGTTAGGAAAAGATTTCTCGTTTAACGGTGAGCTAGTTGATGGTACTAAATATTTTAAAGAGTATTGCGAAAAAAACAAAATAAAATTTGATGACGAACTGGTGTTAGTAGCAAAAGCATTTGCTCAAGAGTTTCTGAGTACGTCTAAGTCAACGGGATTTGTCTCATTTTTGTTTAGCTCTAAAGATATTAATAATGAGTACACAAAGGTACATGAAGAAAGAGTTCAGGATGCCTTGGAAAAGTATAATAAAAAACTGGAAAGTGGTAAATTAAAGGCGGGAGAGCTATTTAAAGAACCTAAAAAGAGAATTTGCTTTTCTATCATTAGGGACAGAATATTCCCAATTAAAAACTCTTTCACAAGTCAACAGTCCTTTTCAGTCTGTAAATCTATTCATAGTGCATTGACTTCATATTTTCAAATTTCTACTGCAAGAGAAGAAGAAGTGGAAAAGTGGCGTTCAGCTATCTTTGAATCAGACCGTTTGGATGAATATCAGCGAGTAGGTCAGTTTTTTAGTGACTTTGAGGCAATTGAAGATAAGAGCTTTAAATTCTCAACAAAGACTTTTTTGACTTTTTTGAAGAATTGGCAGCAAAAAGGCAAAAACGAAAAAAGCCTTAAAGATTTTTTCGAAGAGAAAACTAAAGAAGATCCAAATAAGAAGTTTGTTGACTTAGATAAGTTCATGTATGGGTACGATGCTTCATTCCTAAATTTGCTGTTCTTCGAATATAAAGATTTGTGGACATTGTTCTCTGAAGACATAAGTTCCTCTTTCTTAAATACAATCGTTACTAATTTCCACTTCAAAAAAGAACATGTTCTTTTTTCCACAAGAAAGTTTAATGAGAAGAATTTAACTATGTGTCTTGGCAATAACCAGATTCATTATAGTATGTCTTTTGACGGTTCTTTTCACTTTAAAGTGAAAGAGTTGAGTTTGGATATTGACACTCCAAAAGGTATATTTACTTATTTTGAGATGCTTAATGTAGACGACAAAAAGGGCATTTATACTTTTCGCTATGCGACAGATAGTAAGGCAAAACATAAATTTATTGGAAGCTTGAAAGAACCAAGACTACGTTTAGTTGGGGATCAATATTATTTGGATTTCCTTATGAGTGGAGCTTATTTGGAAAGCAATAAGGATTTTGAATTTAAAGAGTTGTCAAAACAACAATCTCTATTTAAAACATCTTTTACTAAAAGAAAAGGTTTCATTGAGGGAAATCACAATTTTGTTGCCTTTGATGTTGGCCTTAATCCATTATTTACAGGAGTTTGTGGGTCGTTTGAAGGAAAAGAAGACAGTATCTCATATTCTTTTGGAAGTGTTGTTCGGCCATATAAAAATTCTATCAACAAAAGCGATTATTATAAAGAGGCAAATCGATTTACTAGATCTATCTCTCACTTGTTAAGAGTGTCAGCAAATCATAAAAACGAGAAAATAGTAGTTTGGAAATTTAAACATGATGGAATATATGTAGATTGTGCCTCTGTCTTGGATATTGACAAAGACAAATTTTTAAAAGAGCTTGACTCTCTCCCAAAGCTAAGTGATCAATTTGGGTTTCAACCACTTTTCCAAAAAGGATGGTCTGTTGCCTCATTAATTAAAAAAGCTAATGGGTATGTCTCTAAAATTCGTTCAGAGTATAGAATGTCAGCAGATAAGGCATCTTACACAACATCTAATAACTTTTCCGACTATTCATTGGTTAGAAAGATAGAAGTTTGTAAAAGTTATATCTCTTTACAAAAGTCTTTGTCAAAAAATAAGAAAGACTGTTGTAAATCATTGAAAATCTATACTCAAAACCTTGTGGAAAAAATGACTAAAGATATGGCTGCTGCGTTTATTAGTATTGCTGTAGAGAAGAAAGCACGATTTATCTTTTTAGAGGATCTTGATGCAAAAACTTCATCTTTTGAGGATAGAGACAAAAACTCTATGAAAAGAATTATGAGAGTTGCGGAATTGAGAAAATGGATTGCCAATCGTGCAGAGAAATTTGGCATTGCAGTTGTTTCTGTAGATCCATATTTAACTTCCTTGACTGATAATGAGACTCGCCATATTGGTCATAGAGATGCTAAAAACAAGAAGAATCTTTATGTAGTACGAAACAATAAGATTGAGACTATTGATTCTGATATAAATGCTGCAAAAAATATTGCGATAAGAGCATTTGAGCATCATTCAGACCTTAACCACTTTAGAGTTGAAGAAATAGAAAAAGGTTATAGACTAAACGGTTCTGAACTTGGAGTTAGAAGACAAGGAGCACTAAAAAAGCAGTTTGGCTCTTCTTCTTTGTTAATTCGAGATATTGGAAATGGTTTGAAATCTGAAAAGTTACTTGGTCAAAGTAAGAAACATCCCAAATTAAACAAGAAAAGCATTTTTGCATATTTTGTTGGGGATGATTGGTATCTTCGTCATGAAGCTGATGAAAAAGTTTATTCAATGGCTAAGAAAGCTGGATTAATTGATTATGATTTAAAATAACTGATTTAAAATAATCGCGAACCTATAGTTAGCATGTCGTTAGGTTAGAGGTTCGCGATTTGCAAAATTACCCTAGAAATAGGCATAAAATATTATGTTTATGGGTGTATTCTTTAAAAATATTAAATAGAGTTCTTAGGTTCGCGAAAGTGGCCTTATAAGTTATTGGTGTTGAGGGATTTATACCCCTTGCTGTGCAGACATTAGGAAAAACCTAAGTCCATTGCAACTTCTCCTGCGTCGTAATATGAAGTACCCGTAGCCAAGTGCAGACATTAGGAAAAACCTAAGTCCATTGCAACTGCAATGTCGCTTATTGTTCCAATTGAACCAAGTGCAGACATTAGGAAAAACCTAAGTCCATTGCAACTCATTAAATAATTGAGCAAGATGACCTATTCGAGTGCAGACATTAGGAAAAACCTAAGTCCATTGCAACGTCGAAATACGAATTTGGTTCCATCATTTGGATAGTGCAGACATTAGGAAAAACCTAAGTCCATTGCAACCGTGGAAGTCAGGTAAGTATTCTTTAATATAATTGTGCAGACATTAGGAAAAACCTAAGTCCATTGCAACGGAGTATCCTACAGAAGAGCTAGATGAGCTAGAGTGCAGACATTAGGAAAAACCTAAGTCCATTGCAACGGAGTAGCCCTCTGAAGAGCTAGATGAGCTAGAGTGCAGACATTAGGAAAAACCTAAGTCCATTGCAACATAAGTGTCCTCCGTCATAAAGGACTCAATCTTTGGTGCAGACATTAGGAAAAACCTAAGTCCATTGCAACATCGCAGGTGAATCTATATCTCACATAAGGAGTAAAGTGCAGACATTAGGAAAAACCTAAGTCCATTGCAACGAGCATGTGCAGCAATCCCACTCTCTGATTCCGTGTGCAGACCTTAGGAAAAACCTAAGTCCATTGCAACTGTTTTGGCATGAGGGTCTTTAGTCATAGTGCAGACATTAGGAAAAACCTAAGTCTATTGCAACACCTGATCGCTGAGTATGTATAATATTTTTAACAAAAACAATCAATAAAAGAGAATTTATGAAACAATATTTAGATTTATTAAAAAATATACTTGAAAATGGATGTGAAAAAGGGGATAGAACAGGAACAGGTACAAAAAGTATCTTCGGAACTCAAATGAGATTCAACTTACAAGAAGGGTTTCCTCTTGTAACAACCAAGAAGGTTCACTTTAAGTCAATCGTTCACGAGTTACTTTGGATTTTGAGTGGCGATACTAATATTAAATATCTTACTGATAATGGAGTTAGAATATGGAATGAATGGGCTGACGAAAATGGTGACTTAGGTCCAGTTTATGGGCATCAAATGCGTAGATGGGGAAAATACACTTTAAGTAAATTTGAGGGACATGAGTTTTATGTCGAAGAAGAAATTGATCAAATCGAAAATGCAATTGATTTAATTAAGAGTAATCCTATGAGTCGTAGAATTATTGTTAATTCTTGGAATCCATCAGATCTTCCTGAAATGGCGCTTGCACCTTGTCACTGCTTCTTTCAGTTTAATTGTAGACCATTGACAAAAGATGAAAGGATTGACTGGTTGATGAATTTTGATCATACAATTCACAGTCCAACCGCCCTTAAAAATGCTCCAGAAGAAGTATTTGAATCAAGAATGGATGAATTAAATATCCCTAAGTCCTTCCTAGACAGCCACTTATATCAAAGAAGCTGTGACGTTGGATTGGGGCTTTCTTATAATATTGCATCATATTCACTGTTGACTCATATGATTGCGCAAATAACAAATACAATTCCAGGAGATTTTGTTTGGACAGGAGGCGACACGCACATATATCTGGACCATATTGAGCCTTTAAAAGAGCAAATGAAGCGTGAGCCCCATCCTCTTCCAAAAATTAAACTTAATCCTGAAATTAAGAACATAGATGATTTTACATATGGAGATATTGAACTTTTAGATTATGAGTGCCATCCTCACATTAAAATGAAAGTTTCTGTTTAGTCAATATAATGGTAGTCTTTATATTTTGGATTTGGTTTGCTGGGAGGACTTGACAAACGCAACAAGTTCGTCTATATTACCTTTATTAAAAAGTAGGAGAAAAACAATGGAACAATTAAATAGAGAAGAGACAATAAAACTCTTAAATGACATCTTCGATGAAAGGGAAGAGTTGAAGTCATTGAGGGCTCACTTCAATGCATTACCAATTTTAATAACTGCTGTACAGAATTCTAAAGATCCTGACACTAGAAAGGCGATTGAACAATGGGATGAGGCTAGAACAAAATTAGATGTATTTAAATATAATGGAGATTAATAATGAGTAAGTCAATAGAAGTAGATGGACAAGAATTAAGTATTGGTGATGGAATTGGTTTTAAAGACGATTATGAAATGTGTGGAGAGATTGTCGCGATAAACAAACCATGGATTGACATAGTAAGCTGTGATAGTAATA
>Ga0209657_1000909_pt1 | contig 18556 bp, 10 predicted proteins | sample SaaInlV_100m_DNA_FD_184650 | JGI IMG/M metagenome (GOLD analysis project Ga0209657, IMG submission 184650) | Marine microbial communities from expanding oxygen minimum zones in the Saanich Inlet - SI037_S3LV_100m_DNA (SPAdes) (version 2) | ecosystem: Environmental > Aquatic > Marine > Intertidal... | reverse complement strand
GAATCGACTTGTTGTAGAATGTTTCGAACATTTTTAGTATCCACCCTCCGACCAAGGATCTACATCCGTGAAGTCGAAGACATCATCAGCCTCGATCTGAATGTCACGGTTGTCTGTGTATGGAGTCGTTGGGATGTCGGTGGTAACACCAGAGTCACCCGTACTACCGATTGAGTAGTAGACAGCAGAGTCTTGTCCCGTCAGACCTCCTGTAGCGTCCAGAGAACCACTTGCACCCGCGATTTGCAGAGTCTTGGAGGATAGGGTCCAGTTGATCACTTCGGCACTGAAAGTGTGCGTAGAGAAGGATCCTCCTTGGAAGATCTTCTCACCAACAAGGAAGTTACCTGAGCCTGATGACAGGATGACGTTGAATGCGTAGTCTCGCAAGTCTGCATCGATCTTGTCGATGACTGTGAAGCCTGTGTCGAACTCTTCTTGACTGTACTGGAAAAGTTCGCATGAGATTTTGTAGGCGTAGTTCTTGCCCGACTGATAGAAGGGATTTTCATGCTCAACATGCTTGATCTCAAAGATGCCGTTGGTCAGGGGGAAGTAGAGCAAGTCTCCCTCGCGCGGGCGCGTGATCGCGGGCGAGTCGATCTGTGCCGCTACTTCGCCAAATCGTTTCTTTGATACAGACAGAGAAACGCTATCACGAATTTCAAGACCAAACTTAGAGATGAAATCACCCTCACCCTCGAAGCCGTCTACCGACTCGATGTACATCTCGATGTTGAGTCCATCGTCAAATTTAGATTGTACATCTTCACCAAACAACTCGTCGAGTTTGACGATGGTGCGTGGCATGTACACGAAGTCGTGTCCGTGAATCTTGATAGACTCCACGACTAGATCTTCAATAAGCCTTTGGTCTACCTTGCTAGGTCTGAAGTATGAATTTGTAGCCATTGATCAACCTACCATAAAGTCTGGGGGTAGTTCGTACAGATCCCCTACTTGTTCTTCGATCTTGTCTATTTCTTCCTTCGCTTCGTCTAAGATTCGGGAGCCATTGAATGCGACTCCACCGGGAAGTTGGACTCCCTCAAACTTGATGAGGTTCATTCCCCACTGCTTCTTGATAAGAGCAGTGACGTATTTCTTGAGAAGCCGGTCGCTGTATATCTCGGGATATGTCTGGGGATCGAGAGCAGTGTATGCCTCGATGACAATATAGTTTCCTACTTCGACATCGTTTTCCCAGTCCATATCAATGTAGAGTTTGTTGGTGACTCGACTGAACCGGAAATTCTTTGCGGGGTCTAGGATTTGACTGATCATAGCAAGATTTTGCTTGGTGATCGTGTAGTTGGTCATCGACCCCGGAGTGAATGTACCGAAGAAGTCATTGAGTGCTAGTTGATACGAGACATCGAACATATTCATCGAGTGGGTTTGGATTTCGAACATCCGAACAATGCTGACTATCCTACTGTCGATTGCGTCCATGTCAATATATTCGTTGGTTACATTGTCTGCGGTGATAACATGCTTCAAGAAGGTTTTCTGGACACCATCGAAATGGTACTCTGCGAAAAACTGTAGTGCGTCATCGACAGCATCTTCTATTTGGATATCATCAACATTCACTTCGATGACTGGAGCGCCCAGTTGCCGGAGTGAGTATTCTTTGAGTGCCTGTCTAGATGCGGGTACCGCCATTATAGTTCCTTATCAACTGTAGGGTGTGATGTCGATTGTGTTGAGTTTGTTCACCGAGTCATATGATGCTCCGGCTGCAAGATCGACGATGTACTGCACAGAGATCCCACGACCAGATTCGTGTACAAGGAGTCTACCAAGTACTTCTGAGAATTCACTGGTATTTGTTCCACTACCCGAACCACCTGTCGCTGCATCCAGAGTCCATCCTGCTCCATAGTAATCTGTGATGGTGGTGGTAGCGATGTAACCAGCATCTCCCGCACCAAAGATTCTGTGGTTCGCAATGATTTCGTCCATAGTCACTAGCATACTTGCAGACGTATCTGCTCCTGCTGCTGGTGCTGCCTCTGTTCCACCATCAGAGAAAGGAACTGGTCCTGCTGGTGTGGTACCATAATTGACTCCGGCTGAGGCTCCGTGGAGATTTTCTTTGTAGACTGCGGCTAGGTTGTTTGCGTGAGTTGATGTCAGGAGATACTGAGGATATGGTCCAGAGTGTCCTCCGGTTGCCTGATGAGCAAGAGGTGCAATGTCCCATTGCGCACCAGAGGATTGACCGACGATGGGTGGCCAGTCATTAGATATTCCATATCCACCAATGGGTCCGGTTGGTCCGGCTTCATCTGCTGGGTTGGTAGGACCAACCATGTGGATACCGAGGAGTGGAAAACTTGCACCATAGACTAGGTTTGAGTAGTCAACAACGACACTATCTGATGATTGCGATCCGGTGTCTCCTGCTCCATAGGTTGAACCTGCTGTGACCCATGTACAGACGTATCCTTCCATGATCTTACCTGTCTTAGAATCATACTGAGTGACCTTTTCGTCTAGAAGGAAATCACCACATCCACCTGCTGCTCCAACGATTGCGTATTCGGTTCGTGGATCTATGACAGGATAGATGAATGTCTGGGATTGTGATCGTCGTCCGGGTTGTGATATTTTTCGGTTCCAACTACTAACGTCGGCAGTACTTTTGTATAGTTCTAGATTCACCGCCTGAGACATACCCTTTCCGCCGGTGAGTCGGTTGAAAGATGCCATGTCAACAGTGATGGAGACATCGAGTTCTTCGATGTACAGACCATTGGTTAGACTTGTTGTTTTGCTCACTTATAGTTTTCCTCTTATGAAGTCTTTGTTGCGGTCCAGTTGAATTCTGTGGTTGTTATGGGCGGATCATTCAACTCGTGCCGGTACGAATCGCAGACAATAACAATATATTTGCCAGCCGAATCAATGATTTCGTTGAAATGAAACTCATATGGGAGAGAAGCCAAGACTCCACTACCACCCCCACCTAGATTATCAAGTAAAGAAGGCCAAGTCAGATGATCGCTATAGTCTGTGTAAGCATTGCTGCTGGGTTGTAAATCAAAAATCTTGAATCTGGCTCCATATAGTATGGTGAGTCCCATTGTTAGACTCAACGCAGAATCAGACCAATCATCCCCATATGCCTCGGCGGTGTTGGGGCTATCACCGGCATACCAGGCCCCGCTGCCGGATGGATTGTAAGTGCCAATCACTCGGGGCCCCTGTTCTCTAACAGAGAAGAAATGATGCTTCCGGGCGCCATATATCGACGAGCCTGACTCATGTTCGATACTTAGGGAAGAAGTCGATCTTCCAGTAATAAACGTGCTACTCCCCCCAGCCACGCGGGCAGGGCGCATGTAGCCAACAATCATTGCACCAAATTTTCGTATACCGGTCGCTGTTGCGTTTTCGTTTCTGTGCAAAGTTAGCGTAACTTGATCACCACTTAGAGGAACGGTAGATTCGTTTGATGACGACAAATCCTCGAAACTGGAATCGACCGATTGTTGATGAAGAAGCCATGATTTTGTTTGATCATTAGTGTTACTATCATAATAAGTAACCGAGTAGTTTGCACCCTGACTACCATTACTATCAATATGCATCATAGATTTGATTATCAATGCAGTAGCATCAGCAGGGATTGCGTCCCCCCATGTGCTACGACTTACCTGTAAGGCTTGTACACCCTCTTGGGCTAAGAACGGGAATGCGGTCAATGTGCCGGAATTGTTTTGCATCAATGACCAGTTAGGCTGATTCAGTGCAACACCATCATACATATCGATGGGTCTGTCCAGAAGAACAGTCTGAGTAGCCTCTGCTACACCAAGAGGTTGACCGAGGATGTAGCCGTCGCAAGATACTCTGGTCGCCGCGTACGGGGCAGTGGACTGATCATATTTCGTTCTGATAAACCCATACCCATTCGAATCTAATTCAACTATCGACTGGTTGCTGTCTGAGGCGGTATCATGGTCGGAGGGCACAGCCAAGGTTTCAGAAATACCTGCTAATACAAATGCTTTCCCTGAATCGTATTCTTGTCCCGGATTGTAGAGTAAGTGTTGAGCCGCGCCGACCGCCGCTTGCATATATGCAGACAGAAGAACATGGGTAGCATCCGAAGGAACCCCAAGCAAACCCCTGAAATCTACTACCAAGTCAATAAGTCCCTCACCGTTGCCCTCGGAGAGGTCGGTGCACTCGTACAGTGGTTTAGCAAGACCGGTCTTGACATCCTTGGACTGCGTGAACGTCTGGAGGGCGAGGGTACCTTGGACAACACTTCCACCACCAACTCCACCACCAACTCCACCACCATACCAAGTGTAGGTTCGACCCCAGCATTGATTTTGGAAATGTATGTCGCCGTGGTCGTCGAACAGATCCGCTTCTGTTACAACTCTGGAGTTTAGGTATATTGGTCCACTCATTGGAATGTCGATCATAGGAATGTCTATGGAGAAGTCGTGGAATCTATCAACCCCCCATTGGATACTGTTTTCAGGCGAGGTCGTGACAATCTTACTCCACTTTTTACCATTCGCATCGGTGGGCGGCGCAGTCTCGTCCGCCCCAACAGTACTTACCCAAAATTCCCATTTATGCCTTCGTCTTGGATCCTGTTCTATTGATCCACTCACAGAAAGCATTGCATTGGAGCCACGAAGTGATGCATCACAGGTGATGCCTGTACTCATGTATCCAGCGTTGGATTCACCCAAGCCGGGCCCGGTCTGTGCTTGTGCTATCATAGTTCCGAGCCAACTTGTGCGGTCGGCAGCAGGATAAGTATCACTATCATTCGGGTTGGAAGCATCATCAGGAAAATACTGGTTGTCTATTATGAATGTTGACGAGTCACCACTAGTAGCAGCAGCACTCGCCGGAATGATGTAACCAGCGACCCATGCGTGACGGACGTATTGGGATTGATTGATCGGATCAATATCACCATTTATCCAAATAGTAGCCCAACCATCGCTGCCAATAGGAACAATTACTTCTGCATTCGCTCCAGCGCCGTCGGAACCCCCCGCCGCGGATATTCGAACAATTGTTCTTGATGTGCTTGAATCGGGACTTTGGCCTGTATTATATTCTAAAGATTCCATGGCACCCGTGGCGAGAGTCATCTGACCCCCGATGATTATGTGGGTAGCATCTTCTGGGATGCCAAAATCACTAATATGACGGGTAGTGATCTTAGTCACAGGATCCCCATTGCCGATGTTCTCGGAAGTATTGTTCGGTTGATTGTTATCACCCGACATATAGAGCATAAAGTTCTGTGCGGACTTGGTGTGCCAATTTATAGGAGTCTTGGATACGATCTTACTGGCAATTTCTCCGTTTCCATCACCACCTCCACCACCACTCTGAGCAGTCCATCGAACATGTCCGGCGCCATCGCTTGTAAGAACATCATTTGCTTGGCCATGATCGTCGGCTTTATCCCAGACAACACCACCCAGGCGCAAAGTACTAGTATCAGCCATATTCACATCGTCGTGGAACGTGGCATCAACATAACAATCAACCGTGCTGTCACCAGAGAAGGAAACATCCGACCCGACGAACGTGACGATGTTGTCTATATTTTGAAAGTTCTTTGACGCGCCAGTTGCGGGGTGGTGTGTAACGGAGTCCGTAAAGACAACATGATTCTCGAATGAAGTACCACTGAATACCTGAAGACGATCATAACTGTCAGTCCCAATGACAACATCTGTGATTCTGTCGGAGGGGATAGTCCCAACGCCAATAGCAACATCACCGTGGAATGTCGCAATACCGTCATCGTTTTCGTTGAAGTGGGTGTCGTTGTTGAAATGTGCAATTGCATTGAAGTTTACATCACAATTGGTTGCAAACGTAACCGAACTATCATCCAGAAAGAACACATCAACTCCAAGTTCAAAACTGACGGTGGCGTTACCATCGAAGATGATCTGTTGGGTACCGATTGCTGGGGCGTGGAATCTGATGGGACTTCCAGAGAACGTGATCCCACCGGTAAAGTCGTGTTCTCCTGTAATGTAATAAGGAATAACCGAACTAATGGTTGCGATTCCTTGTCCATCGACAATAACCGAAAGACCATCTGTGTCAGTAGTAATTCCATACACCTGTATAGGATTCACTTTAGTGACAAGATCATTGGTCCTTCTAAACCATGTGTAGAAGGTGTCTGCTAGTTGCAGAGTACTTAGAGGATCGTTGAATGGGGGTGTAACCATACCTTATTTAGTTCCTTCTTCTATCATATCAGGTGGTTCTTAGAGGAACTGCCCTCAAATCCATGACATATGGCATCTCGTTGTGAGAATCATTTTCTGGGTCAGCCATCATCACGATCTTCACACTATATGTATCATATTCAGGCAACCCTGGCGAAGGACGGAAGCAATATTCGTTGAATGTATTCGCCTTCGTTTTGTTGGTCACGATCCCGGCCCGGGCATCACCCACATATTGTGGATATAGTTGGGTGTATAGATTGTTGTCGAAGTTACTTTCTGATCCTGTTTTTACGAATACCGCAACGGCACCATCTGTTTTTCCACCATAGATCTTCAAGAACACTGCAATGTCATTCATGTTCGAATAGTTGGTGTCTACTCTCTTGCTCACATACCGAGCAGGGATTGTAGACGAACCAGATCCCGAGGAAAGTTCACCAACAAGATCAGATGTAGTTGCAGATACCTCATCTCGAATTGCGATAATTCCTAATCTTTCAGAGTCAATTATAGGAGAGAGATCTCTATTATTTACAGCACCAAATGTCATTATTATGGAAGTTTCGTCTGGACTGACTGTTTTTGGAGGGATATTAGTTGCTTTGTTCAGAGAGAGATTTGTTGTACCCAGTTTGATGGTAGGATTTAGTGAACTAGCACCGAATGGCTGATCATTTCCCGTTAGGATAATTGCACTTACATTGTTTGTAGAACCAATTGGTGTAATATTGAGGTTCTTGTCTTGTGTGGAGTTGAAGTGGTGTTTGTTGATTCTCATTGTGAGTTGATGGGAAGAGTCCTTGACTCTAGTACCATTGCTGATTGGATTGAAAATTCCACCCAACTTCAGACCAACACCAGAATTGAAATTATACTTTTGTCCGTCCGAGACCGGTACTCCGTCTATATCAATAATAGTTTGACCATCGGTAGCAGACCACAATTCATAGTTTCCGTTGCTAATTACACAAACTGCGTACTTCCCAGAAGACAAATATATGGGTGACGAGAATTTGAAGTTGGTGTTCAGAGTCTCATTGGGTCCATTACTCACAACAGCAGTTGTCTTGGTTACTGTTGATAGAGGAATGACTGTGTGTGGGTGGGGTCTTCCCAACTCCATAGGTCTAATTTGGATAGTGATTGGTTGGTTCGGGTCAGCGTTCTTGACGAAAAGATCCACACTTTCGAGGAAGATTCCGTTTGCGTATGTTCCGGGATCTACAACAAACTCTTGAGCAAGAGGTTCAAGACCACCCACAACAGGTGAGAAATTGTCGTCTTGGAGAGATTGATAGTTGGAATCTATGATGTCAGGTGAGTTCACAGACTTTCTGCGTGAAATAGGTGGTCTGAATGAAGTGATTAGGTTGTCTGTTGTGTTCAGCACACCCTGAGAATAGAACTTAGACTCCGCCATGGTTAGTGCTAGTTCATTGTTGTTGTCTGTTCTGTCGATCAACCGGAAAGACTTGACACCAGAGACGAAAGTTCCCGAGGGAATATCGATAGAGCCAGAAACAGTGCCGATGTCATCAGCCACATCAGTTTCTGCTACGGTGTAGCCAGTCGAATCGCCCACCATAACACCATCAAAGAACGCATATACAACTGCCCCCGGCATCATCCCAGTCACAGAGAAATTGATAGTAACGCTTCTCATATACGGAGTTACGCTTTCGTCTACTGTACGTTCTCCTACTGTCCGCAGGATTCTATCGGGGTATCTATTGTTCTGATTGATAATAGGACTAGAATATGAACGACTGAACGGGTCTATAACATTCCTAGATCTGAAGTCTGACTTCTCCCCCAACCAAAGATGTTCCCATTCTCGTTCGATTGTTCCAAACCCAAAGGATCTTCCAGACTGGAATGCAGACAGTCCGACTTCATATGCGTTATTTTCACCATATGAGTTGACATAGACATATGGTGCGGCTAAACTATCGAAGTAGAAATCTGATGATGGAGTAAGACTCATATGTCCCAGATAATCTACCTCACCAAACGAGTTGGTGGATACGGACCCTGTACCCTCTATCTGCTTTAGAGCGGTGATAGGAGTTCCAAGACCAAAGGTGATGATTCCATCAGAAGATATGGTAGGATTCCCGCCGACGGCGGCCGAGTGTGCTACATTATGTGCCTTTTGTGTGATAGGAGGTCTTGCTGCTCCAATAGCAGAGTCCATAGAACAGTTATGACTTCTGTCCACCACATCAGCAAATCCATGTCCAGTCAGATCATCTACCAAGACAGCATTTTGGTCTGGAGTAGATGTTTCGCTGGAAAATTGCCATGTATTGAAGAGAGACAACGCTGACGAAAGCAGCGAGTTGTATCTGTCTGCTCTATATCGAATATCGTTTTCGTTTTTGAGTTGACCGATTTGCTTCATTGTAAATCGGTTGTTACTCACGAATCTAGTTTTGATGTCCTTAGACAAATCAAACACATATGGGGAAATGTCAATGTTGTACAGAGCCATGTCGTTTGGCGAAAGGTTTGGTGTATCATCAATAACACCGGGGACACCACGAACGATTTTGAGACTTCTGTCTTCACCATCAACTACTACCGTATCTGTTCTTGGCAAATATGAATCATACGAGAGGAATCCGCTTTCAGGGGACATATGTGTGGCCATTCCACGTTCATATGGATGGCTGGATGCAAATCCCCAATTGGAATCGTCGGTTTGGACTGGTCGATAGTCGATGTAGTTTTGAAGCCTGTAGAATTTTCCGCTGTCGGGGTCGGTGAATGATGGGATATCCTCGTACAGAACACCGTTGACTGTATAACTTTCGGGTGTGACCGGACCAAAGTCACTATGGTCATAATATGTGTAATGTACAGCAACTGACCATGTGTCTGGATCTCCTACCGGGGTGACGAACTCACTGTCAACATATACAATACCTACGTTGTATGAGTGTTGTCTTTGTCCATTATCGATAATAACAAATTGATCTATATCCTGAATTTCATCACCATGTATATCCACGACTCGACTGACATCGATGACATCTGCTTTTGATAATGTGAATTGGACATACTCTTTCCCATTGATGTTCTTTGTTGTTGTGGATGTTCTCTGGTCTATTATCTGCGCAGAGGCTTTTTTTCTTACTTGGGAATCGGCTTGCCCATGATCAATAGGTCGCAAGATAACATCATATAAAATGGAATATGTTCCGTCAGTGATGGGTGGATCAAATTGCACAGTGATGTGTGTGTGGTAATCTGGGTCTACTAGTACCGTTACATTCGGATCAATTTTAGCATCCGCACCTGCCGATAGGGTTCTAATAACGATTGGATTACCATCACCAGACACCCTATAGGGTGACGTAAATGTGTGATTCGGGGCGCCGTCGTCTATTTGAAACGTACGGTGAACTTGGGTGGTTAGTTGGGTGGTTCCTGCTTGTCCAGACACAACACCATTTTCAGAAATGGTTCCATTAGATGCAGTTGGGAACAGGAGAGATCTTATGTTTGGACTATGTGGACCTACATTGTTGGTGTCAGCAATGTAAATGGGGAGTGTTTGAATCGGCGAGGCAACTCCGTCTAGTGGGTTGAGTCGGATAGCATTAGTGATATTCTTACCAGATAACATTTCGATGTTATGAACATATAGTCTATACTCAGCATTCGGAGTACCAGTGTTTGCAACACGAAGAGCAAGGACATTACAATATCCCAGAGCCTCCTGGCCAGACGCTTGTATTTCATATCTATCACCTCTCACAAGTCGCACTGCTATACCATCTGGGTCGGTAGAGTTCGCGTTTTGACCAATAAGTGAGGTGGTTTTGTCTACGACAAAGTAGTTTCCGAGGATGGTGTCGAAGGGTTCAGAAATTACCCTATGAATGTCTCTTGCCTTGTCTACTGAAAGGAAGAGAGTGCTTTGGGTATCGATTTCAAATCCACTAACATACGACTTGTGTGGTTCAATACCAACAGCAAACTTGTTTGGGTCTGCTGGTGCAAATGCTGTTCCATGTTCAACAACCCGAATTTTTGGAGTCGTTACTGTGTAGTGACCAGACTCATCATATGTTCTTCGTGCAAGAGCCTCTTCGATCTCAGAATAATCTGAATAAAGAACCTTCTTGGTTGTGTTTCCATCTACAATTCGAACCAATTCCAAGAAACTCTCGGATGTGAACACAAGATTAGATGCATCACCAGCCAGTGCCGTGAATGTTTCGAACTTCATGACCAGATCGATCTTGAATCGATCTGATCCGGGTGCATTGAAGTTGTAGAATCCAGCAGCAGGATCTCTTAGCGTTTCATCCTGAGTTGCGTTGATGATAATCTTATCGACTCGGAAACCAACGGTTGCTGTGGGATTGCTGAATACCCGAATGCCCTCGTCGCTGGTGTTGTATGGAATCGTAGTCTGGCCAGACGAGTACACAAAATATCCATCAACATAGAAAACACCTTCAGCAACAGAAATCTGAATGGCATCTGTCCCGTTCGTCGCAGCATTACCCACCCCACTCGCTGTGAAGTTGCCGACAATACCCAGATCAGAAACTCGGAGTGTGTCCAATTCTGCAATGTCACCAACCATAAGTGGTTGATAGACGATGATCTGGTTGTCTTCTAGGCCCGAACCATCTGCTTTTATTGTTGAGTCAATGACATAAATAACCTTCCCGAGTTTATCAGTTTTTATTTCCTCGCCTTCAGCATTGTAAACAACCCTGAGAAGATCTTTTCCTACCAAATCGGATATATCACTAAGGGAAGTGTCTTCGCTGACTCGAACGTAATGAGCAGAAGACTCACCAATTTCTCCACCCAACACAATAGAACCATTCTTGAACACATGAGAACCAAATCGCTCGATCTGCCCTTGGAGCATTGATTGGAGTTGGGTGAGTTCTCTAGCCTGAACTGCATATCCAGGCTTGAACAATGACTTCAGGAACCCCTTCGACAACGAATAATCATCGTAGTATGGATGTGAGTCAAATAGGAGTGGGATGTGTGATCGCGTTTCCATTACTGCTCCTCTAGAAGTCTAGAACGACTCTTAGCATTTCTGTTTGCTCTGGGTGTCTTGTGATCATTTCGGTATACTCTGAATGTAGGATAATGCCTGTGCCGGGGACAAGACCGGGTGCGTCGATTGTATTTATACTGGCCGTCACACCCCCACCGATAGTAACTATTTCTCCGATGGTATACCCATGCTCTTCTCCCCAAGTGCTACCAGTAATCCCGGTAACATAGAGATTGGCTGTTGTTCCTGCTGACGTTGTGTCAGAGAATACTAAGGTTCCCGTAGACCCAGATGCTCCATGAATTATATCGTCTAGACTCACTTGTGGTGGAGAGATTGTATCGGATCCACCCATCACTATTTTGAGGGTGGTCATTAGGCTGTAGTTGTTTGTATTGGTTCCTAGATATCTGTCTTCTTGGAACTGGAATGTTGATTTGCCTTTGTTTGCGGATGACAATGCACCACTCCCTGCAAAGTCCCCAGTCATCGCAACCACAATTTCGGAAGGTTTGAAACTACCACTCACAGACTTTAGGTCAACATAGGCAACGGTATTCGAGTATTCCCGGAAGTCTGTCACCACTCCACCGGCGTGTGATTCGGTTCCCAATACAAAATCACCAATCTCATAGTTGAGAGAGGATACAGAAGCAGAGTCTATAGTGGCGACTGTCATCAATGAGAACCTGTCAACGTCTGCTCCTGCTATCTTTCCGGCGTGTGATCCTGTCCCACCAATAATAGGATCCATCAAAAGGCTCCATTGACTATATCCATTCTCCACCGGGAATAGGGTGGGTTTCTGTGCTACGTCAGCAGAAACCACAGTCAAGTCTCTTTCGATGATGCCAGAGATCATTATCTTGCTTGGACGAATCTCCCTTATGGGATTTGAACCATGCCCACCGTCAGGGGAAATTTCTACATCCAAAGTGGGCTTGATTCCTGTTGGTACGGTGTCAACGATTGCAGAGGCGTATCGATATCCAGAACCTCTTTGAATCATAGAGGTTCCAATAATATTATTTGATTCGCTTATTGTATTCATAATAGCAACAGCATCGGCACTCGTTCCATTTCCATAGATGGATATTATGGGAAGAATGTCTAGGGAATCGCCACTATCAATGGTGATTCCAAATGACGACCCCATAGTGAGGGTATGGATTCCCGCGACCAACTCATAATTGCTGATTTTTCTAGACATTCCAGTGGCATTGCCAGAAGTGAAACGAACCTCATACCCCGAGGGGTTTCCTACTATAGCAGTCGCATCGACAGAAAGGCTTGTTGCGTTTCCACCAATAGTGGCAACCATTTTACCACCCGTGGTGTAGGAACCGAATCCTTGAGAGGTACCCCCAGATGTGCTGATATGATGGATAGCACCATCTACTGCATTGTATTGGACTTCATATTGGAGAGATCTTGCATCCGAGAAACGGTTTGCATTCTGTGTATCTACCTCTAGAGATCTGATTGGAATCAGTTCGTCTGTGGTGTAGTCGAAGAGATCGTCAGTGACGGTCATAACGTACTTCCACACATAACCATCATCTATTTTGATGTCATTCACACCGGCTCCGGTTGGAGTCGTTGTACTTTGTGCGCCTCCGTTGTTGTCAATACAGACATATACGTTGCCGTTTGGTGTGCTTACATAATGACCATTGGAAACAGAAGGATCGGTAGTGTCTATTGCATTCCCGATGCTGCTCATACTGTCAGTGTACTTCTCGTATACGGTTTCGTATTCCCAGTCGTTTTTGGGTGCCATTAGGTGTACATTCAAGTCCAAAATTCTTTTGGCAACAATTCCATTCTTCCATGTCTCTAGATCAGAATATCTACTAGCGTCATAATCCCCAGTTGGTCCCGGTGTTGGATGTGAAAGAATTAGATATAGACTATGACCAGAATCGACTTTGAACAAGTCTCGGATAGTGTTACACACGACAGACTTCATTGGGTTGATTGGGGTTGTTGTTTCAGACATTATACTATCCAGTTATCTTCCTAGTGAAATTTCGTACGTTCAATGTTCGGAAGTCGCTCGTTGCTCCCGTACATCCTATTGTTCCTGATCCAGAACACTCATTTGTTCTTGTGTTTTGGTCTATAATAGCAACAATATTGTGCCATGTATAACCACCAGAACCTCCATGAGTTAGTGTCCCAGAAGTAGAACCACTACCTGTATCTATACCAGATTTGCTGAACGGAGCATCAGTATACCACTCTACTAGTAATTGTTGCCCGGCGATACCTCCACCGTCATGGTATTCCGATTGTGTAAGAATAATTCCTTGTGCTTCTGGGAGATACTTCCCCATAGACTGAAAGATATAATCTCCTTCAACAAAATCTGTTTGATTTGGGCTTGTTGTGTAAAGGTAAGTCTGTGGATATCCTTCGTGAGTTTCACCCCCACCATAAGAAGTTCCGTCTATAGTTCTTGTGTTGGGATGTGGATATATCAGCCAATATCCAGCAGTTGCTGAGTCTCCTGATGTATGCACCATTTGATCGTATTGTGGCTCGTTCCCACCAGTAACACATCCATAATCAGACGTTCCACATTCACCGGGATTTCCTCCTGTACCCAGAGGTCCACTCGCACCCAGAACGTGGGCGGTAGCCCCAGAATCATCAAAGCCTGCTTCCAAGTCACCGCTAAACCCATATGGGAAGAGATCTGTGCTGCTATTGCTGTTGGAACGGAGATTCTCCCAAGTGTGTAGACTGAATGGGGTGTAGTGACCGATCAGTGGAGTCTCGAACTGGAATGTGATGCCCTCTGCTGTAGATGGAATTGCAATATCTGCTTTCAGCAACAGATCACCAAACACGATATACCCAGACGGGTGTACGAGTTTCTTTACCATATCTCTATAGTTCGTGAGAGGAAGTTCTGATCGAATCACATAGGAAAAGTCTTGGTAGTAGAAGTTATCCTGCAATTTGTTTGTGCTGGACAAAAGACCGTTGTCAGATAGATAGTATCCTCGGGTCGGATGATTTACTGCGCCTCCGGTCACCCCAAAGACAACACCCGTGCCGTTTTTAGATGCAATGGTCGTGGTGATGTCGTCAGTTGAACTGAAGTTGATTCCCCTATCAAGAAATTCGATTGCATTGACTGAACCATTCACATCAACACCCGAAACATATGCACGACCACCTCGTCCTCTACTAGACTCCATCTCAATAAGATCACCGATTGCATAATATGAACCCCCGGTGATAGCAGTAATGCTGTTTATTGCAGGGAGAACCTTCTCTGTGATTGGTATTGTACTGGTGGGGATGGAGAGGGGAAGTTCTTCGTCAAAAAAACCAGAGGGAGATATAATATTGAGGGCAAAGAAGTCATATCCCTTTCCGATGAATCGCGTGACCCGATCAACACCGGCAGAGGCTTCTCTCTTCCCAGACACTGGATTGTATTGTGATACAACGGACCCCGCTGATTCATAGATAGACGCTCCGTAGTTTGATGATACCAAGATTTGGTTTCCGACGCTGTATTCTCCACCTGAAGCCTTGATAATGTCCACTTTGGGTTCATAGACTTCTGCGTATTCGTTGTAGAGAATCCTCAAGAGGAATTGGATGCTTTGTGGAGTACCCTTGCTTGTATAGAACGACTTTATGTTTTTGAGAAGTGTCTTCTCGTTGAGTCCACTCCACAGGGTTTTCGGAACAGACTCCATGAATTCATTTCGCATTGCACTAAAGAACACATCGATACACTCATCGGTGTCTTTGTAGGACTGGAGATGATGAGACACATGGATCTCTCCTGCTCCCGTACCCCCATGCGTAACCCCCTTCTCCATCCACTCATAATATGTTCTCATAAAGTCAACGAACAGCGGATGTTCAAGACCAACGAACTCTGGGAGTTGGCAGGGCATAACCGTTGAGGTATAGTAGCCTGGGATTGGCTCCTCGTTCAACACATCCACAACAATCTCTTCTGGGGGATCACCCAGATTTATTCGGAGAGGAAGAAGCATCAGGTATAATCATTCCCCGTGCTGCTTAGGATGTTTCCTACATTGTCTGTATCAACCATATTTACACTAACCGAAGATGGGTCTAGAACATCGTATGTGATGATGGTGTTTCTTGGTGCAAATATGTCTGCATTTCTTGGTGTTGCTCGTACAGCAAGGTATGATTTGTTTCCGTCTATTGAACTCAAGATAATTCTGCTGATGGTCAACACACCTGTTTCGTAGTCTACGGTTCCTGCGTTCTCAACGAGAATACTACCTTTCTCTGGATCTAAGATCTGCAAGACACCTCTACTATCATCCGTGAGTTTACCACGCTTCACAGAACCAGTGCTATCGAAGAAGGTGAATGGATCGCTTTCAATTACCGAAACATGACCCGCGTGTGGGTTGTATATTTGGTTGGAGAAGTTGGTCGAATATCCAGTCGCCGCGGCGAAGTTGGGACGGATTCGTTTCTCCATAATAAACTTAGTATCGTTTCCGAGAATCGAATCGCTAGTATCATCGATCAGTGATTGGAGTTTGGATCGGAACAGATCAACATCAAACTTCTCTAGGTTGTTGTTTAGAAACTCTGTGATAAGACTCGTTATGAGGATTCTCAAGGCTTCCGAACTCACACCCGCATTCAACGAACTATATCTAACAGCAGAGTTTATTCTGACGTATGTGTAGTCTGGATCCACCACAACAGGAATAACACCAACCACACCTTTCGATTTCTTGAGCATCTTTTCAATAGATTTCTTTGTTGCATCAGTGATGATGGTTCCGCTGAAGGGTTTGATCGCAATCATAACTCGACCATACTGCGGAGGATCTTCGTCTTCACCACCATACACGCTAACACTTTCAAGACTTGTGAATTCTTGCATTACCAAAGACTTATAATCGGTTGTAGTGACTGCTCTATTTTGTGCTTGATATGTGAGGGGTGCGTTCATTCTTACAGAGTGCATAGTTTCGGATGGTGAACCGCCCTGTGCAATTGAAGTGACTGTGACATCTGCGACAGTACCCGCTGGTCCAGAGAATACTCGATTTCCTATTTTGTCACCCGATCCTACGCCATTTGCAAGAACGCCCTTGGTGATCATATATGAGATATAAACCACAGAACCATGTTCGGGTTTTACACCAAGCACATTATCACCGAAGTAAATTTCGTAGTTGCCCTTCCTGTTCTTCTGGAGGAAGTAGATCTTGTCACTTGGTCCGATGGACATAAGAGTTGTAGACTTCTTCCATGAGTCCGAGTAACCCTCGTCGTCGGTTGGTCCCTTTTGGACACGAATTTTGATGGTTGATATATCTACGTTCTTCTCTGGGATAACAAATTTGTTGCCCTCTTTGAGATTGTCGAACAAGAACTGAGAGAACTTGCGAGTACCCTCATAGATCTTGATACCAGTCAGGTGAGGTGCGGTTGAACTCGTAATCTTGTTCGGTGTGGTTGTAAAGAACGTGTGTCGTAATCCACCCTGAGCAGCAACAAACTCAGTATATGTTGGGAGATATGATCCAACTACAAAAGTATTATCTTCCAATTCGATGTCTATCTCTGCCATGGCAGAAGTGATAGATGATGGTGTGTACCCAAGCATCTTAGAGATTGAAGTAATCGATTCCTCTGCGACTGCTGTGTCGAGATACATCTCGTTGATGGACATATTGTTGTAGAATGCTTGGTACTGTGTGTTATATGCAAGGATATCAATGATCAACGATAGTGCAGATCCCTCGAAGTTGTAGTCTTTGAAGGTATCTGTTTGTCGAAGATGGTCTTTGAGACTGTCTTTGATTGAGTTGAAATCGATGCTGTTTACTGTGAAGTAGTCTTTAGCCATTAGCGTACCCTTGATAGTTGAATGTCCATTCCTACATCCTTATTTAGATGTCGAATGGAAAAGTAGATGCTGATTTTGAACTCATTTCTATCGACATCATCTGAGACCGTGACTTCGAGAATGCGAACTCTAGGTTCAAATTTTTCGATTGCAAAGATGATAGCCTTCCTGATTGTCATTGCAGTGAACGGCTCTGCTGGTTCAAACAATTGGTTTCGGATGTTTGCTCCAAACGGAATGTTGAATGGTCGTTCTCTATAGTTGGTTAGGACAATATTTTTCACAGATCTCTTGATTGCAACAACGTCCTCGACTAGAGGAACATCCCCTGTCAGTGGATGCCGAGTCATATTCAGATCGAAATCGGTGTATCTAGCCATCTTGGTACAATAATGCCTCCGCGTCTTTTGCTGTTGTTGTAATTTCTACAAGTGTAGATTCTTCATCCATCTCTTCCAGACCATCCCAGTGACACCACTCCACAAGAACGCAACCAATAACAGAGATCTTGCGAAGTCCGTAGATAGGATATAGGGTGTATGCGAGAGTCCCGCTCATATCCATCAGCCTCTTGAAGTAACTCTCGATGTCATCAGACACCATCACAAGAGAGTGGTCCTTGTGTTGAATTCGGCTAAGAAGTGGTAGCGTGGTGGTTGCAAGTACGTCCTGTCGGTTGGACTTGGACTCGGTGATTCCACGGGCTGTGGATTCGTGTGTGACGGACCACTTCTTCAAGGAACTGCCGTACGAGAGAGTTCCGCCATTATGGAACTGAAGGATACTCACTCGATCCGCACTTGACTTGATCCTCAACTCGGTCAGTGACTCAGTGATTTGGTTGTGTGCATTGATATAGTTAGATCGGATAGGTGTCTTGTCTTTATTGTTCCGTTTGTTCAGCAGATTCTTCATAAATCCCCATGCCATCACTGCCCCCATTGCAGTAGCAGCAAGGAGCATTCCAAGTTCCATCCACGAACCAAAGATATCGATTCCTTGTACGTTGTTGGATACTTCGGTGAGGTCTACTGGTGTGATGATCATCATAGTTCGGGTATCTCTGGTATTTTGTATTCTGAACCTATTCCAATGTTTGGTAGTTCGAGTTGGGGAATGTTCTGGATCTTTTCTTTTAGGTCTGATTTGGTTACAAGATCACCGAGAACTTTGTTGAAGTTTGATGATTGGTTCATGGAAATTGCATTCTGAGCGACACTTAGTTTATTTAGGTACTTTCCAGCGTCGTCGAAGGCTTCAATGTCACTACTTTGAGCAATCTCCATCTTACATCCAATGTCCTCAAGCGAAGTTATCATAGCGGTAATGGCATTGTGATCAGTTAGGTCCAAGTTGCTTATGGAGTCGGCTATGCTCAGTGCGTCAGTTACCAACTTTTGTCCACCACCAGCGATA
>Ga0209657_1000897_pt1 | contig 18720 bp, 16 predicted proteins | sample SaaInlV_100m_DNA_FD_184650 | JGI IMG/M metagenome (GOLD analysis project Ga0209657, IMG submission 184650) | Marine microbial communities from expanding oxygen minimum zones in the Saanich Inlet - SI037_S3LV_100m_DNA (SPAdes) (version 2) | ecosystem: Environmental > Aquatic > Marine > Intertidal... | reverse complement strand
GAGAGTTTTCGTTCATACTTCACATTTCCAGCATATCGACTTGGAGGCGTTGTAAAATAATCAATCCATTCTATCCAACAGATTAATTCAAACCGACTGAAATCTGTAATTCCATAATCTGTGCTACTGTTTAAGCGATTTAAGTCATAATACAATTTAGCTTTTATGGTATAACGGGCTCCATGAGAACCAACTAAATAAATCTCTTTTCCATCAAAATCCCCAGCTCGTTCCGTCGCGGATAAACCGCCATCGGCAACTCTACCTTTCCAATATTCCATATAGTTAAGTAATTCTTCGGTAGCTCTCTCTCTAACTTCTAAAGAATGAAGTTCACCTCGTGCATGAACAACGCCCATTAATAATCCAATACAGGTTATTGAGATAATGACAGTCGCTGTCATTACTTCAATAAATGAAACACCTGAATAAGATTGTTTTAGTTTCATTTTTTTATAAAACGTTTTGAGCAAATAGTTTTGGATTTTCAGCAATACTTTGAGCCATTTTTCTTTCGATTTGGCCTTGAGTTACTAAACGTTGTAAATCTTGATCCAAAGATTGCATCCCTTCAACTCCACCCGATTGGATGATGGAAGGAATTTGATAAATTCGGTCTTCACGAATCAAATTCCGAATAGCCGTATTAGCAATCATAATTTCACAAGAAGGAATTCGTCCTTTTCCATCTTTCGTTTTCAAAAGTTTTTGCGCAATAACCGCTTGAAGACTTTCTGATAACATGGATCTGATTTGACCCTTTTGTCCAGCTGGGAAAATATCAATAATTCGATCGATTGTTTTTACGGCACTGGATGTATGCAAAGTTGATAAAACTAAGTGCCCCGTTTCTGCAGCAGTCAATGCCAAAGAAATGGTATCCAAATCACGCATTTCTCCGACCAGAATCACATCTGGATCTTCACGTAAAGCCGAACGCATGGCATTTGAAAAACTATGCGTATTGGCACCCAATTCTCGCTGATTTATTAAACTCTCTTTCGTATGATGATAATATTCAACAGGATCTTCAATGGTAATAATGTGACATTTCCTGTTAACATTGATGTGGTCCACCATAGCCGCAAGTGTTGTACTTTTACCAGAACCAGTTGGCCCCGTTAATAAAACAAGTCCACGATTTAATAGAGCAAGTTTTTTTAATACGGGTGGAATCCCTAAATCATCAAAATCTTTAACCACTTCGGGAATAGTCCGAAAAACACCAGCCAATCCTTTTATTTGATTAAAGAAATTGACACGAAACCGGCCCTTTCCTTCTAGGGTTGCGGAAAAATCAATTTCTTTCCGTTCTTCAAAGATTTTTATTTGATCTGGGTCAAGCACCTGCGGAATGATTGATTGCATATCCGCTTGTTGGAGCGGGTCCATATTTAGAGGTTGCATAGTCCCATTAATGCGAACCATGGGTATCGAACCGACACTTAAATGAAGATCGGATGCACCACTATCTACTGAGTATGCGAGGAGTTTATTTAAATCCATAAAGCACTATTCTCCTTCAGGAGAGCCATAACCAGTGAATCTACCGATATCTGCATCATACACGACTTCATGACCAGCACCACCAGACATATCTTCCGAACTTGTAGCAGTGATTCTTCCACCTTCGTCATTCAACTCGATACGAAAAGACCACTTTGTTTTCGTAGAACGACTCACATCCAATTGTCCAGAACGTTCAAGCTGATCAACTTCAGATGGCCATTCACCTTTTGTTTGATAATACATTTTGGAAGCATTATTAATGTTGGACATAACCGTCCGCGCTTCTGATGCATATGAACTTTTCACATAGTTTAAATAGGTAGGTAGAGCAATCACAGCTAAAATGGCCACAATAACAACCACAACCATAATCTCGATCATTGTGAAACCGGATTTTGATTTCCGTTTTAAATTCATAGTCTTTCATCTCCTTAATTCAATTATATTAATGAGTTAAATATAATAGACAACGACAGTTAATTCTGTATCAATCTCTCAACTCACAATGAAAACGGTAAATAGTGTGATTTTACTCACACTATCAGAAGATTATTTCAGGAAGAGAACTTTACGGTTTTTTTGAGTGAAATTAGATGTGAATTTAATAATATAAATTCCACTGGGAACGGTGTGACCCATTTCATTTAATCCATGCCATTTTATAGAATACTGACCCCGGTCTAGTGTTTCATTTTGCAATGATTTAATGAATTCACCTTTGATATTGAACACACTTAAATCAACATGTTCAGTTTTAGCAATATCAAACAAGATGGATGTTGTGGGATTAAAAGGATTTGGATAAGGAGCATATAAAGCAAACTCGGTTGGTAAGTTATTTTTGGAGCCAATATCAAGAAGATCATTTAGGTTATAGATAACACCATTGAATTCAACTTCTTCAATATTAAACAGATAATTTGTTCCATCGCGGTTTGGAACAAAATCAATTATTTGTGTGGATGAATCACCCGTTACCAAAGGTGGTAATATGGCATAATAATCAAAATCACCTTGAAAAATCATACGGTCAAACCCGTCTCTACCATTAATGATGTTTTCACCATCAAATGACATGAAATGATTATCGCCGATATTTCCAGTTAAATTATTAGAAAAATTGTTCCCTTGTAAATTGATGTTACTCTCACCAGAACTATTGATATTCTTCACATATTGAGACCGATGGGTGTAATCTAATCCATTTTGAAAATTAAGGTAAAAACCAGAATTAACAGACTCAGGTAAATCAATAGTATATTCCCACGTTTCGCCAACAAATCCAGCAATAATTTCAAATAAATCTGGATCGCCTTCTGCCATTGCTTCTCTCGTGATGAAAGAATATTCATTATCCCCACAATACCCGTTGCCATTTGGATCATGTGCCCACAATCCAAAATAACATTCTAACCCCATGGCTAAATATTCTTCATCATAATCTTCTTCTGGTAAATCGTTTAGCGGATTATAGATGTTATTACTTATGGCATTATTCATTGCTGAAATAATCGCATTCTGCATTGCAGGAATCGCCAACTGAATACCAAAACCATGGACAAAATGAAGTATCTCTTCATAACTAGCATCTCTTTCAGAACTGCTCATATATTGGGGAGAACCTTCCGGAAATACTTCCATAGCCAACAAATCTTGTCCATCAACACCTGCATCCATCAGCGCCCAAAGATCAGGGTTTTCATATTCGTCTTCATCATTCAAAAGGAATAAAATTGCATTACTTGCTCCAATAGCATTTCTCATATTGGTTTTATCATTCCCCCATCCATTTCCTGGATTATTCGTTAAAAATGATTCCAAAACTTTTCGTGCATGGAGAATTTGAGCCACCGAAAAATCATCTTGAATTAAAAAGGGAATTAAATCGCCATTTGGCGTAACCACATGGGTATATCGTGAAGCAATATTTGAAAAAATTGGATCGACTATTTCTGGAAGATAAACAATTCCATTTTCAGAATTTGATATGTCTATTACTGGTAAGGAAGGTGTTGAATTATCACCGGAAACGAGCAAATTAACAGGGACAAATTCTGAATTTGTGTTTTGGGAGATGAAATTAATATTTCCAGTAAATAATCCAGCATCCATACCACTTGTTAAAACTTGGGCATAAATATCCATGGATTCTCCCCCTAAAAGTACACCGGATAATTCTCCTGTATTCGACGATAAAATTAGCCATGATATATCATTTTCAGATTGATCTGCAATCCAACTGTATTCCACGGAAGTAAATGTTTCATTGGATGAAATTTGAGTTCCCTGTGTTCCACCTATATTTTGAAATCCAATTGTACCTGAATTTAGAACACCTTCCATATTCCTATAATTTGTTTGAAAAGTGCCATCTGCATTAATTACGATTTGAAAATCGAATTGCCCCCAATCATCCACATTCCATCGAACCACATCATTAAACCAAATTACAGCACGATTTTGATTAACATGGTAATATGCATTCCCTGAAGATGACGCATTTCCATTGTCATTATTTGGATTCATGTCATCCCAATATCCAAAGATTGCTGGACTTGGAGCTGAAGAAGATGGTATATCTTCATTCAGCCAAGCTGTTTCATTCTCACTATTCCATCCAATCCAACCATTGGCATTCACTTGAACATAACTATAGGTTTCTCCAAAAAAATGAAAATCAAATGGTAATTCGATACTATTGACTGCGAATTGGTCATTGTGAGGAAAAGTTAATTGAGTCATATTTTCGCTAATATCAACCCATTCATAAGCCATTCCAGGTTCTTCAATTGACGATGTCCAATAATAATTTCCGCCATCAGGTCCTCCTTGCGAATTTTGAAAAGGGACTGATCCAGATACATTAATATCAAAATCTAATTGAGTTCCTTCTTCGCCAGTATTTGATAAAGTAATTGTTTGGCTTTCATTGTCTCCCGATGACAATGAATAATTTAATTCTTCAGGATTTAAGTCCATTTGAGGCATTCCTAAAGAAACAGAAAATGAAATAGTTTCTCCATTTCCGGTTACATTGTATAGGTTCAATCCACCATCAGCACCATTTCCATCATTGTATAAAAAACAATTTGGATCTGTTGTATCATTTAATTGTGTATGTCCATAATCTGAACTGTAAGGCGCAAATTCAAATGCACCATTATTTGTGAGTGTTCCACCAGGACGGTAACAATATATTTCATCAGGTGGTCCTTGAGCATTTCCATTTCCGGCTGTTGAATTAATTCGATATACGACAATACCATCTCGAATTCCAGGTGTATTTATTTCATAAATCCCTTCTTTTTTTCTATACTCAATCACAAAATATTCTGTTTCGGAAAAAGGGGACGCTATTTTGTAAACTGATCCATTTTGTTGTTGAAGTGGATTTAAAGTATAAGTTCCACTTTCAGTTATTTCCGGCAAGTCTGCCAACCAATCACCGTATTTCCATTTCATAAAAGCAGATGGATATTGCGGAGGATTCGTATTCGCTTCCATTACGTCCCATCCACCAACGGCAGATGGAGCACCACCACCATTATAATGATAAAGGTCTGGTGCACCTAATACATGAAAAAACTCATGACACAAAACACCAACATTAAAATACCAAGATTCAGAAAGCATAAATAAATAATCCCAAACTTGAGCACCATTAATGGTAACATTTTGAGTATATAAAGACCATCGATGTGGCCATAATAAGTCAGCCCAATCTCCCGGACCTCCATAGATTACAAATGAAACAGCATCAACCATTCCATCATCATTTGCGTCAATATCTAGGTCTGTTGGAACTTGACTCTCTATTTCATTTAATGCATTTGATAATAAAGTATGTTCACGCTGTGTTCTTTCATCGCTATTTTGATATCCACCCGGATTCGCCCCTGAATAAGGTTCATAATAATTTCGGGGGTGTTCATCTTGATAGGACGTATTAAAGTCACCAACATTATCAGGAAAATGATGTGTTTCGACCCATAAAGTATTATAGGAGATCTCCCAATAATAATCCCTTAAGGATGGTTCATTTTCTTCCGCTTGAAAGACCACATCGTAATAAGATCTGGGACTGGAAAACTCAGGATCGTCTGAGAATCTAATAAATACATTTAGTTGAGCAATTTCACCAGAAGTTGGAGCATCCCTTGAATTCCTTGTTGATGTTTCATTATGATAAAATAATCGCTTTTTCTCATATTCACTTTTACTAATTGTTAATCCCGGTTCCATCCCAAAAAAAGCAGGATTTCCTTCTCCTACTTGAAAATCAGAAGGTCTAAGAACTCCATTCAAATCAAGATTAGCATAATAGTAATTACCATCAATAGAATTTAAAATGATTGTGAAATTATTTTCATCATGGAGCCTTTTACTATATTGGTCACCCGAGATAAAACAGTGGATAATTTCTCCATTGGCTTGTTTAATTTCTCTTGGAATGTCGTTAAACCACGTGGCAAATAAGGTTGAAATGGATACAAAGATTGGAAGGCTGTATTTAATTAGATTCATATGAATGTGTTAAAAAAGGTTTTAAAGGGAAGTACTTACTTAAGAAGTACCATTTTTTGTGATTGATATTTCCCATCAATCAATAAACGATATATATAGGTCCCACCACTCACAGGAATTCCATTCTGATTTTGTCCATTCCAATTGAAAGAATTTAATCCTTTCTGGAATTTACCGCTGTGTAAGATTTTAATCTTTTGACCGTTTAGATTATAAATCATAAGACTACCCAATGCATTTTTTTCAGATTCTATAGTAATAGTCGTGTTTGGATTAAAGGGATTTGGGAAATTTTGATTTAAGGCAATCCTTTCAGGAACTTGTTCTTTTAGATCTAAAGAATTTGAAGTTAAACTTATTAAATGATATGTATCACCTGACTCAGAATGGTACTCAACTTCCAAAGTAGAATTATTCCATTGAAGAATTGAATATTTTAATTCATCAAAAACTACACCAATGGGTGTATCGACTCTTCTTACAAATAAAAGTTCATTTGTATTTTTATCAATACCAAAATAATGGTGAGCCCAACTAACTTCCGGATTATAAATAAATTCACAATTTGATAAATAGACTAAATAATCATCACGATCGCCCCCCTCAGTAATATCAAGGGTCATATGCTTATTTTCATAATTGATGGTTGGACTTTGCAACATTTCAACGCCAGTCCAATTCCCAATGAAATCCTCAAGCATTTGAGCCTGAATTCCACTGGCAAAAATTGACAAGGCGATTAATGCAGATTTTATGTGTGATATTTGGTTCATTATCGTCAAAATTTAGATTAAGATAATACAACTAAATACACCTAATATGAAATCTCTCTATTATAAGTTAATATATAGTATCTCTATTTTAAAAGAAGCATCTTACGTTCTAGCATTCTATTCTTTGTTACAAGCTGAACCAAATATAGTCCTGATGGAACTTGGGCTCCGAAATCATTTTTCCCATTCCATTCAACAGAAAATCGGCCAAAATCACTTGAACCAGATTTTAATGTTTTAATTTTTTGGCCCTGTAAATTATATACAATTAATGAAACTTCACCAGAATGCTTTAAGGAAAACTGAATGGTTGTTTTTGGATTAAATGGATTTGGATAATTTTGATCTAATCGAAATTCATCTACAACAATTGACTTATCAATGGATACAGTTTCATCACAACTAGAATCAAAAGCACCAATGATTTCTCCAGAATTAGAAGCATTTTGGCAAATTGAACTTTCATTTAAATTATAATTATTTTGAAGCACGTCACAAAATTCAGGATTATTGTTTATTAAACCTTCACCCACTGTTAACAATAAATTAGGGATTTGCTCAAGCGAAGGAATACCCCCCTCTACATCAGAATAACTTATATCGATCGACGACATTCCAACAGATTCCATCGAATAAAATATTGGTGAATTATTATCCCATAAAATAGAATTATTAATGAAAGTAGTTGACCCCATAAATGCGATACATGAACCAACTCCAGATATGTTTCCTGAAAATGTTGTTTGAGATATTTCGACTGCTGACATATTCGCTAAAATTCCTGCACCGAAATCAACCCCAATATTTTCTTCAAAAGATGACCATTCTATTTCACATAATCCACCCTCTAAATAAAGTCCACCCCCCTCCATAAAAGCTTCATTTCCACGAAAAATACAACCAACCAAATTTGCTTGTGAATCTTCTGCATAGATACCACCACCCCAATAGGCCAAGTTTTCTTGTAATGTTACATTTTCAAAACTGGGCGATCCATCTAAAATATAGATTCCACCCCCCAAATTGGATCCGTTATTTTTTAGGGTACAATTTTTAAAATATGAATTTGATTCATTTAAATAAACCCCACCTCCTAATTCTGCTGTATTATTTTTCACAATTATATTTTCAAATGTTGGAGAACAATTTTCAATAAAAACTCCAGCACCATTTATGGATATAGCATCCTTAAATGTGAATCCTCGTAAGATTGCATTATCATTATTTGGGCCAATTAAGGTTAAACAAGAATTCCCATTTTCTGTTGGAATAAAAATTGTTTCTTCAATTAATTCCATCATATTCAATTCGAAAGCACGTGATTCTAAAACAATTTCTTTATTATCAAAGTGAAATGACTCTGAGTAAGTATTTGGATTTAATCGGATGGTATCACCATCACTTGCCGTACTAATTGCGTGTGTAATTGTTGCAAAAGGTGTTTCCAAACTTCCATCATTCCCATCATGCCCATTGGGATCTACATACCAAGTTGGCCCCAAATTCACGGGTCCACATCCTACTGCAAAACAGCCAATAAAAGAGCCATCGGAACCGGAAGTTAAACTTGGTGAGTTTTCGCGTAAATAAAAATCACTTATTGGGGCATTGCAAAAATATGGATCACCGTCAATATTCCCGTCTCCCCATATTACATTACCATTATCATTATCGATAATTCCATTCTCACCATTTTCAATATTTGTGAAAGAGATATCTAATTCAACATCATCACCGGTTGAACGAAAATAAATTTGTGTTTCCGAATTACCATAAATAATGGAATTAATGACCGTAACATTAACGCCATCTCGTAAATATATTCCACCGCCATAGGATGTTGCAACATTCGCACTAATTGAGCCATTCTCAATTTCGACTTGAGAAGAATTTCGCATGTAAATACCAGCGCCAGAACTTGACGAATTTCCACCAACCAAAACATACGATAGATTTGCATCTGAATTATTAATATAGATTCCAGCACCTAAACCATCAGCAGAGTTATTTAAAACATAAAGGTCTGAAGCATTTAGGTTTGCACCATCTTTCAAAATAAAACCACCACCTGAATTACTAGCAGTATTACTTTTAAACGTCACATTTTCCATAATGGGTGACGAATCATTTCTTAAATAACATCCGGCGCCAAATTCAGCAGAATTTTCACTAAAAATACAATTATAAAACTCAGGGCTTGAATTACTTCGCGAATAAAGACCACCACCAACATCATCTGTTTCATTATTATCAAAAGTACATTCAAGGAAAATAGGAGAAGAGTTATAACAAAATACGCCACCACCGCCACCTTCATTTCCAACATTATTTGTAATCTTACAATTCTTAATAGATGGATCACTATCCTGGATATATAGGCCACCTCCGTAGGTATAGTATGTTCCATTCTCATCGGGATCTTCGTAATTCCCATTTCCGTTTTGAATTGTAAAACCCAAAAGAATTGACGAATTAGTTTCACCACTTTTCATAGTAACGACACTCCCAGTCTCTTGTGCATCAATAATTGTGGTATAAATAAAGGAAGAATCACTATCAATTACAAAATATGAAGCTACTAAAATAGCTTTCCCATTAAAGTTGATTGTTTCTTCGTACACCCCTGGCGCAACTAAAACGGTATCACCATTTATAACTCCATTAATTGCAGTTTGTATCGTTGAATAATCACTAGGAACGTGATAAGTTATTCCAAACAATACTTTTTGAGAGATCAATAAAAAACATAAAATATTGAATTTTAAACGCATTTTTTCCCTAATTATTTATGAGGTAAATTTTAAGGGAAATCGTGTGTAATTCTGGATGGAAGTTTAAACTTCTCATATTAATTTTCGTGCCCCTTCTAAATCGATATAATAAGAAAACGTATATGATAGTTATAATACCTAAAGAAATTTATCCAGATGAAACACGGGTTGCAGCCACGCCTGCGACAGTTAAAGATTTGATTAAATCTGGCTTAACAGTTCATGTAGAAACAGGTGCAGGACAAAGTGCCTACATCTCAGATAATGACTACATGGGTGCTGGAGCTAAGATTATTAAATCTTCATCTGATTTATTATCCCAAGCTGATATTATTTTAAAAGTATTACACCCAACACTAGAAGAAATTTTGCATCTTAAAACGAATTCGGTTTTAGTTTCATTTTTTCAACCCACTCGGGAGTTAGAAACGGTGAAAGCACTTTCAGAAAAATCCATTACAGGTTTTTCTATGCATTTAATCCCTCGAACAACTTTAGCTCAAAAGATGGATGCTTTATCTTCACAAGCCAATATTGCCGGATATAAGGCGGTGCTCATGGCTGCATCTCAGCTGGGTATTTACATGCCACTATTAATGACGGCTGCAGGTACAATTCGCCCCGCAAAAATATTGATTCTTGGTGCCGGCGTTGCTGGGCTTCAAGCTATAGCAACCGCAAAAAGATTGGGGGCACAAGTAGAAGCTTTTGATGTTCGGCCCATTGTAAAAGAACAAGTTGAATCTTTGGGTGCAAAATTTATTGAAGTTGAATCATCTTCGGATGATGGTGTCGGCGAAGGTGGATATGCAAAAGAAACCTCCGATGATTACAAACAACGTCAGCAAGAATTAATTCATGAACATATTAGCAAATCTGATGCTGTCATTACAACAGCATTGATTCCGGGGCGTCCTGCTCCCCTTTTGATTCCTACTTCGATGGTAGAAGCAATGAAGCCCGGATCAATTATTATGGATTTGGCCGCAGAAAATGGCGGGAATTGTGAATTAACTCAAAAGGATAAAGTGATTCAGCATAATCAAGTTACCATTGATGGGACATCAAATATTCCAGGAACAATGCCAGTTCATGCCAGTGAACTTTATTCAAAAAACATTACAGCATTTTTAACCTATATGGTTAAAGATGGATCATTAAATCTTGATTTAGAAGATGAAATTATTTCGGGCTCACTTTTTACGCATAAGGGTGAAATAACCCATGTCCCAACTCAAGAAGCGTTAAACGCTTAAGGAAAATTATGGATATTAATATTTTAACTGTTTTTATTTTAGCAATCTTTGTTGGAATTGAAATTATTTCAAAAGTGCCCCCCACCTTGCATACACCCTTAATGAGTGGATCCAATGCAATTTCTGGGATTGCAGTTGTGGGTGCTATTATTGCAACAAAAGTTGGAGGCCAAACTGGAACTTGGTTAGGATTAATTGCTGTTATTTTTGCCACGGTAAACGTGGTGGGTGGATTTATGGTAACGGATAGAATGTTAAAAATGTTTAAGCGGAAATAGGGGATAATCGTGGAATACACAAATATATTTTATGTACTAGCTTCCGTTTTATTTATTCTTGGAATCAAAAAACTAAGTCACCCAAAAACAGCAAGGCATGGAAATTTTCTTGCGTTTATCGGTATGCTTATTGCGATTGCTGTTACACTCTTATCGTATGGTGAATTAGATTTTAAAATTATTGCCATCGGAATGATTATCGGTGCAATGATTGGAGCAACATTTGCAATAAAAGTAGAAATGACTCAAATGCCCCAAATGGTTGCTATTTTTAATGGATTTGGTGGTGGAGCATCTGCCCTGGTTGCGGCGGCTGAATTTCTTAAAGGTGGCGAAATTACAAGTTTTACCTTGGGCACAATTGTGCTTTCAATATTTGTGGGGACCCTAACCTTTTCTGGTAGTTTTATTGCTTTTGGAAAACTGCAAGGATTTATCAGTGGTCAACCCATTGTCTTTCCGGGGCAAAAGATCTTAAATGCTCTTATGGCTATTTCATTGATTTTTATTGGAATGAAAGTTGTCCAATTTCCGACAGAAATGAATTTCTTTTATGCAGTCATTGCAATATCCGCCATTATTGGAATTACATTAACAATTCCCATTGGCGGTGCAGATATGCCCGTTGTTATTTCATTATTGAATTCATATTCAGGTGTTGCCGCAGCAGCTACAGGATTTGTTCTCATGAATAATGGACTCATTATTGCCGGTGCTCTTGTAGGTGCTTCTGGACTTATTCTTACGAATATAATGTGCAAAGGGATGAATCGATCTCTTACGAATGTTATTTTTGGTGCAGTAGGATTAGAACAAGAATCGTCTGGAGATGGAGAAGCAAAACAAATTTCAGTAAAGTCATATTCAACAGAAGAAGCTGCCATGATTTTTGATGCAGCTGATAAAGTGATTGTTGTTCCAGGCTATGGATTAGCGGTAGCTCAAGCTCAACATGCAGTTCGAGAAGTTGCCGAATTGCTCGAGAGTAAAGGTAAAAAAGTTTTATATGCAATCCATCCTGTGGCTGGACGGATGCCCGGACATATGAATGTTCTCTTGGCAGAAGCGAATATTCCCTATGAACAATTAAAAGATTTAGATGAAATAAATCCAGAATTTGAAGATTGCGACGTTGCCCTAGTTTTGGGGGCTAATGATGTTGTAAATCCTGCGGCTCGCCATGATACATCGTCACCTATTTATGGAATGCCAATTCTTGATGTTGATAAATCTCGGACAGTCATAATTAATAAAAGAACCATGAATACTGGTTTTGCCGGCATCCAAAATGAATTATTTGGCTTTGATAATTCTATTATGGTTTTTGGCGATGCAAAAGATATGCTCCAACAGTTGTTAAAGGATCTGAAGGAATTATAAAACCTTATTCACTGCTACTTTTTTCCGTTCTTACAGTCTTTTGTTTTGGCCAAGACCTAAAGTATTCCACTTATTATCATCATAAAAAAACACTTTATGATGCACTCCCCAATACTGAAAATGAAATTATCTTTCTTGGAAATAGCATTACGGATATGGGATCATGGTCTGAGATTTTTCAAAATCCAAATATCAAAAACCGGGGAATCAGCGGGGATGTAACCGAAGGTATTCTTTATCGTATTAATGAGATTACCGAATCCCAGCCACTTCAAGTATTTTTAATGATTGGGACCAATGATCTTGCTCAAGGGTTAACAAAAGAATTAACATTCCAAAATATTTGTAAAATTGTAAAATCCATTCAATCTCAATCATCGAAAACAGAAATAATTGTTCAGAGTATTTTACCTGCTAATTCAATCTATTCTCTGTTTTCTGGACATACTGGGAATACAGTAAAAATTAAATGGGTGAATGGAATGCTAAAAGATTGGTGTGATGATAATGAAATCATTTTCGTTAATTTATTTATTCATCTCAAAAATGAAAATGATGATTTCCTTAACCCTGAGTTTACCTACGATGGACTTCATCTAAATGGCAGTGGGTATCAAAAATGGGCAAATGTTATTCGACCCTTGATCAAATAAAAACCCCGCATATTTCCATTCCAATTTGAGAAATGGTATGCGGGGTTTTTTGAAAAAAATTCCTTTAAGATTCTTTACTAAAATCCACTTTAATTTTTGTTGAATTAGAATAAAGCCCAATTGAGATATATTTGGCACAAACAGCTTCAGAATATTCTTCTGAAAAATATCTGCCAACTTTGAATACGCGGCCACCTCTATCCTGAACAACATCTAACTCAGGCAACAATTCTTTTACAGCTCCGATTTGATCATCGTCCTGTGGTACAATATTTACCTCATACATTTCCATATCACCCCCTTTTTCAGAACTGACATAATGTGCAATCATTCCAGTGAATTCTGCAACAGCCATTGCTTCTTCTTTTGTGACTTCATCGTCGGCTTCAGCCATCATATTAATTAAATCAACTAGAGCTTCGGCAACTTCTGTATCCGGTCCCTCATCAAGGTAGGATTGAACCAAAGCTTTCAATGCAACAAGATTAGTCACTTCATCCGGTTTCCCGGCTGTTAGTTTGGGAATATCAATATTCCATTTTGCCGTAAATTGATTAATTAAATCAATTTCTTCCTGAGCAATATCATCATCAATTGCAGCTAATTTTGTTAATATATCTATAATTTTTCTTGCACCTTTTGGACGGAGCATGTCACTTATTAAATCGCCCGATTCTTTTCTTTCCAAGTTCAAGGCGCGTCCCAATAATGTTATAAAACCTACTCCACGATTACTATCAACATAATACCCTGTCCCGATCATTGTAAATACAAAAGCGAGCATTAATGCAATAACGCTTTTAGCTGCAGAAAAATAATCATTGGTAATCATAATGCTATTTAAAAGGAATGGAAAGCCAACAGCAAATCCAAGCATTGCAGCTACAATAGAAATACTATTGGCTACTTCCTCATTTTTACGACGCTTCCAAATTTTATTAACGGTTAAATAGCCTTTTATTAATGAGAATATCAATGCACTTGATACAAGTATTCCAATCAAATTTTCAAATAAAGTTGGTTCAACTTTTCCTGAAGATGCATTTAATAGGCTTGTGATAGCAAATGAGAAAAATATGAATCCCATTAAAAAGTGATTATTCCGTGTCATATGACGATCCTTTAAGTCTTAAAATATTTTGTGAAATGAATTATTTCAGTATGCTGATAGTTGAAGTTACGTGGAACTATATATTGGAGTTTAAGGTAAAATGAGAAAAAGCCCTCGGTGTTAAACAAAGGGCTTTTTTACTGATTGATGCAAATTCTTTAATCAATGATAGAGATTTCAACAGCTTTTTGACCTCTGTCTCCGTCCACTATTTTAAATTCCACTTTATCTCCATCTTGAACATAAATTCCTTCAGACAATCCTGAATCATGGAAAAAATAGTCATTTCCATTATCACCTGAGATAAAACCATAGCGTTTACTTTTATTAAAAAATTTAACTTTTCCTGTTTCCATTTTCTCTCCGTAATTAAAATTTGCCCTGTAAATAACAACTGTCATTGTACCAAAAAAAGATGTTTGCTGAAAGTAGAAAACAAATATTTTTCCCAAGGGTTAACATGAAGAATTTACTTAAGATCGTTTGGGTCGGGATGTTCTTTTTGGACCTCGATAAATGAACCAATCATCCTTGGTAATTTCATGAAAACAATTTGACTAGGAATCATATATGTTTTTTATAAGCATTTATTGGTGTGTTTCAGGCCAATATTATTAAGATTCTTTTAAGGCAACAATTTCGTAAAATAGTTTAACTGATTCTTCTGCCCCGATCTGGAATTTCCGGTGACAATAATGGGAAACAATACTTTCTACCATATCTTCATACTCATCTTTGGTATAAAGTTCAAGAATGGTTTCCAGGTATTCTTCTAATTCTGCGCGTTGTGATTCTGTAATTGGCATGATAATTTCTATCAGAATATAAGGATAAAAATGGAGAGATGGCAGAGTCTGGCTGAATGCGCTGCACTCGAAATGCAGTATGCACTTACGTGTATCGGGGGTTCGAATCCCTCTCTCTCCGCTCATCTACATTCGCTTCACTCACTACGATGAGCAAGCTGTTCGGGTATAATGATTAAAAACTTAAAAAAATAATATTAAAACTTTCATGAGCAAGCTCATTGGGATTATAAGTTATTGATAATGTGTTAAAAATAAACAATATCTTAAAAAAGCTTAATGGGATTAAAAGTTTTGATAATATGGTAAAAAATATTTGAAAATAATATGTGGTATGTATATGTCATAAAATCGAGTGAAGGGCTTATTTACACTGGCATGACGCAAAATCTTCAATCACGATTAATAAAGCATAATGCCGGTGAAGTATTATCAACAAAAAAAGGCAGTAACTGGAAAATTATTTATTCAGAAGAACTTTCATCTTCTTCCCAAGCTAGAAAACGGGAAAAATATTTTAAAAACAATGCCGGGAAAGAATGGTTAAAAAGACGGAAAATTCTTTAAATAATTCTACCTGATCTCTCTTTACCAATCGTAATGGTTTGTACATCGTAATGGAATGGAGATGTAAATGAAGATTGGTCTCCACTCTCGGTAATGATGACAAAGCCCTGTAAAAATAGGGCTTTTCTTTTTCATTATTATCCCACCAAACTACCGGAATGAATCAAAATATTCCGTTTCTTTTGCAAAAACGGGATACAATTTGGGATACCGATTGAGTTTCGGGGTTTTTTGTTTGTGGGATGATGTGTATATTTGAATGTACAAAGGAGTTTATCATGAAAAGATTATTACTAATTGTATTACCATTATTACTGATGATTGGTTGTGATGATAAGAAAGATGATGCAACAGAAATCCTAGTTATTGAAATATCAGATGAATCCTATGACACATACCCTGCTGTGTGGTTTAGTCCATCAACAGGTGAAATAATTGCTGTAGAAACAGAAACACCTCCAGAAACGAAATACAGGTTTTGGGTTGAACCTAATGACCCTGAGTTTCAGTCCATGTCTTATGATAGTATAGGTGCTAATGGGGTACAATTTATTGGTGCTGGTTCAAACTATTTCGATGAAATTCCAACTAATGAAAATGGGAATTTTTATAGCAATCTTCTAGATTGCGGAAGCCTTGAATTCAACAATGTATTTTACATAAAAACAGAAGAAGGAAATTGTCTGATTAAAATAATCAGCCTGCGGAGCGATGATAACTATTTAAAATTTAAATGGAGAGCAGTCTCATCATGACATCAAGCCCCCACATTCGTGGGGTTTTTTGTTTGTGAGATGATGTGTAGATTTGGGTAATCTTTAATTGGAGTTTGTTATGAAGAAACATTTCTTCCTTATGGACGAATTACTATAAGATTTCAATAATCACACCGACAGAATAATTTATTCTTTATTTACTTTATCCATTAAATAACCTTCACCCTTATAACCCCTAGCATCAACTCTTACTCTCAACCCACTCCTTCTTTTCCTTATTTTATATTTCAACAAAAGGTTCTCTCGTAGAACCTTTTTTACATCTACACCACATTCGATTATTTTGTTAGATTTGGGTGAACTAAGGAGATAATTATGAAAAGATTAATAACATTAATTTTATTTTGTTCAATAACTCAATTATTTTCACAAAGTGGTGGTGGAAGTGATTTTATAAAAGAAATTATAAATAATTCATCAGTAACGGTTAACATGAACCAATCATTTTATGATAAAGATTGGAATGATGTCATTGATGAAATGGAAGATATGGGTGCATCAGTTGACGAAAATCCATTTAGAAGAATAAACTTTACTTTCATGGGGCAATTTGATGGGGATGTTCTTGGAGGTTTCAAATATCTAAAATATGGATTTGACATTGATGCAAGTGACGAAAGTAGTGATTATGGTAGTGAATCCAGTATTGCTATAGAACTAAATTTTTTAAAATTATTTGTAACCTATCCTGTTGGTAAAGGACTGTATTTCGGCGTAGAAGGTGGATACTTTTTAGAAGGTGAGTATAAATCTAAGTTTACCAGTGATTCTGGTAGTGAATCTGATAAAGAAACTATAGAAAGAGAAGATTGGACTGATATAGAATTAAGTGAATTTGATTACGGACTTCTTGGTCAATATTTTTTTAATATACAACCGAAACTGTTGCTTACTGTAGAAGGTTATTATGGTTTATCAAAATTTTCTGAAGATAATGACTCTTCTGAGTTGGGTATTCCTAATAGATTCCATTACCTGAGTTTAGGCTTAACATATAAACTCGGTGGATGATAATAATGAGTTAGTATTAATGTAATTAACCCACTCCTTCTTTTCCTTATCCCAAATCTCAACAAAAGGTTCTCTCGTAGAACCTTTTTTACATCTATACCACATTCGATTATTTTGTTAGATTTGGGTGACCAAAGGAGTTCATTGTGAAAAGATTATACCCTTTATTATTTATATCAGTTTTGATTTATTGGGGTTGTGAAGAAGTAGTAGAAGATACAACTCCACCGACAGTTTCCATCTCATCCCATAGTTCAGGTCAATCCGTAAATGAAATTGTTACTATTACAGTTACAACACAGGACAATGAAGGAATCAGTAAAGTTGAGTTCTTCATTGATGATTCATTAGTATTAACCGATACAGAATCTCCCTATCAGTATGATTGGAACACCACTCAATATGATGATAATTCTGAACATATTGTAAAAGTTGTTTCCTATGATAATTCAGATAATTCAACTGAATCACAACCGATATTATTAAGGGTGGATAATTCCACATCTTTTCCTCAAGTATTAAATATCACTTCAGTTACCTTTACATTAACAGAGATGACTGTTGAATGGGAACAATCAACTGATGGAGATTTCAAAGATTATAAAGTTTTGTATTCAGAATCTGAAAGTAGTAATAAAGACACTATTCAAACCTACACGGATAAAACTATCACATCCCATGTAATCATTGATTTTGACCCACTGGTTGAGAATTGGTTCTGGGTAGAGGTAACTGATACGATGGGATTAAGTATTATTGGTACTGGTATGGTTAATAAACCTATAATTGTAGATATTACAATTATATTCAACGATTTTCTTGACTCACTTGGAAATCAAATAGATATAAACTTCCCAGATTCACTTGGAATCGATGTGAATATTTATTGGATTCATGAGGATTATTCTCTCGATACAATCTTTACTACTTATACACCAAATCATCCTTATTCAAATCCTGATACAAGTTTTTATATATATCCAGGTACAACTGTTATTGAAAATGTATATACTGGAAATAACATAATTCGATTAATGTTAACCACCCCTTATGGACAGGTAATTATTAGGGAAGCATACTGGATAATTGAAGATGATTGCACGGTTGAAATTTGGGCAGCCGGTCAAAACGGGGATTATTATATGGATACTAATTGGGGGGTATGTCAATGATTAACCGCATCACATTATTACTATTTATTGGGTTGGCTTGGGGACAGGATTGTACTGCAGATGATGGTACAGAAGGTGTAGAATTATGGGGTGAATGTTATTCAATAGATAATACTACTGAGTTGTTTTTATC